>Ga0256839_1001255_pt1 | contig 31251 bp, 28 predicted proteins | sample 354166metaG_FD_185968 | JGI IMG/M metagenome (GOLD analysis project Ga0256839, IMG submission 185968) | Hydrothermal vent microbial communities from Mid Atlantic Ridge, Atlantic Ocean - 354-166 | ecosystem: Environmental > Aquatic > Marine > Hydrothermal vents | place: Atlantic Ocean: Mid... | reverse complement strand
ATGGATGCATTTTTACAATAAGGACACTTTTTTACAAGCCATCTGTAAACAATTCCTTTTTAGACTCGATATTAGCGTACTTTGCTTAGGTTTTCAGCAACCAATTTTCTCGCTTTAACTCAAAAATTACATATATCGTTTTAAAACCTCAGGAATCTCAATACTCCCATCTTCATTCTGATAGTTCTCCATAATCGCAACTATCGTACGACCCACAGCCAATGCAGACCCATTAAGCGTATGCACAAAACGATTCTTTTTACCATCTTTAAAACGTATCTTGGCACGTCTTGCCTGGAAGTCTCTAGTATTAGAGATAGAAGATATTTCACGGTACTGATTTTGACCAGGGAGCCATACCTCTAAGTCTATGGTGGTCGCTGCTGAAAAACCTAAGTCACTTCCACAAAGTTCAACTACTCTATGTGGTAAACCTAATTGAGTGAGGATGTCTGAAGCATTCTCTACCATCATCTCAAACACCTCTTGTGACTTGTCTGGATGAGCGATAGCTACCATCTCTACTTTATTAAACTGGTGCTGTCTTATGATACCTCTTGTGTCACGTCCTGCAGAACCCGCTTCTTTTCTAAAACATGGTGTGTACCCTGTCATAAGAAGTGGTAGTTCTTTTTCAGGGAGTATCTCATCGTTATACATATTTGTAAGTGGGACTTCAGCTGTAGGTATGAGGTACAAGTCTTCATCTTCTATCTTAAACAAATCATCACCAAATTTTGGAAGTTGTCCTGTCCCTTGAAGCATCGTTGCATTGTTTATAAATGGGACAGAGTACTCTACAAATCCTTTTTCTCTATTGGTATCAAGAAAGAAGTTAATGAGGGCTCGTTCAAGTCTTGAAGCTTCACCTTTTAAAATGGCAAAACGAGACTTAGCAAGTTTTACCCCACGTTCAAAATCTATCCAGCCATTTATTTCTGAGAGTTCCCAGTGTTCTTTAGCCTTAAAGTCAAAATTCTTTGGCTCCAATACTTTACGCAACTCAACATTGTCCTTTTCATCTTTACCTTCAGGTACAGTATCATCAGGAAAGTTAGGTATAGCAAGGGCCACTTCATAAAGTGCCTCTTCAGCCTCTCTAGCTTCCTGCTGTACAGGTAGCATAGCTTCTTTATTAGCATCTACTTTTGCTTTAAGTTCAGCAATGTCTTTACCCTCTTTTTTATACTGTCCAAAAAGTTTAGACATAGCATTCTGGTCAGCCTTCATAGACTCTAACTTTGCATTACACTCTTTAAGTGTTTTAAAAAGAACTTGTAAGTTTTCAAGTGTAGCAGTTTCTACACCTTTTTTTTGAAGTTTGGCAGATGCTTCTTCAAAGTCATTTTGGAGGTATTTTAAGTCTATCATGTGTATTTGCCTAAAGTTGAAATGTTTATGAAATTATAGTAGAAAGTTTTGAAAAGAAGAAATAAGGTGTGAGAGTATAACTCTCACACTCTATCGGTTAAAATTTAGGTTCGTCATTTACCTGACAATCTTCAAAAGTAACAGAACCACCATCTGCAGTGGCATTTACTTCAAATGTGAGATATGCCACGCCGTTACCTGCACATGATGCAGGATCATTGCTATCAACTAAGGCAATACCTGTTATACCTTCAGCTGTTTTAATAACACATGAAAATGTTGAATTAACTACCGAATACAAATCGCTACCTGTATTAATAACACCAGGCAATGTAATACTTTGATTTGTTGCATTTTTGTTTATAGGAAAGGTATTTCCTTTTAGTGGCAAATGATGAGAAAGTGTTACTTCGTGCACTTCTCCACTTCGTAGAACTTCACCTGTTTGAGGGTTTAGTCCAGTCATATTTACCATTAACATCACTCTTTTACCTATCATGTAGGCATCATGTTTTACTGTGACAACTGCCTGACCATCTTCATTAAGTTGATAAGTACCATCTGTAGAGTCTACTACTATAACAGCTTCTTCATAGGCGTTAGAACAAAATTTATCTCTAAAGTTATATCCAACTGCCATACCTAACCCAGTGTAGGCTTCACCTGCATACGCATTAGAAAGTTTTAATGTATCTCCTGCCATTGAACCTACTTCAATATTCCATTTTCCATTTGCTTCATAGGTATTGACACCGCCAAATACGGCAACAAATGCTCGATTTTCATCAATATCATTTGTATTAAAAGGAGTAAGTCCTCCTACCAAGTCTAGTCTTGCACTCTCTCCATTAGGTGTTAAATTGGCAGTTATTTTTCCTGAAATTGGTAAGCGTTCATCTGAAAAACGACCATATAACATCTCTCTACCATTGGCATCTTTTGCAAAACTAGCCATAGCACTCACATTTACTACACCTGTATTACTTATAGGGTTAGAACTTGCATCTGTTGCTTGTACTATGAACTTATGTTCAAATTGTTTAGTAGCGGCATTGTATTCAACACCAGCACTGTTAATGGAAAAAGCCGTAGGTTCTCCAGAAATAATTGCCATTGAAAAGAGTTGTCCTCTTGTTTGCAATTGTCCATTTTTATTTGTATATTCTATCACCACTGCTATAGGAGCTAGTCCTGCATTGAGTTTATCTGCAGTCATAAGGACTGAAATTCCATTTCTTCCACTTAGTGGACCTATACTTGCTACAGGTGCTCCTCCACCTTCAGGTGTTAATTTAAGAATACTTGGATCTTGTGAAGTCACAGTAATACTTTTTATACTACTGTTTGCTATTGGGGCTTTTGTGTCTTTGTCTATAAGTGTCACAATAGCATTGTTTCTTGCATCTAAACTTAAATTATAAGCTCCTCCTGTAGGCACAAAAGTAATAAAATAATTAATATCATCTATAAGTTCAACAGGGGGTACGATAGCAGTTGTTGTAAGATTGATTACCGCAGTGTCACACACAGTCGCATCTTCTTCTAAACAAAACTTTACGGTTAAATTATTATCTACCATGGATGCAGGTGAGGTATAGCTAAAGGTGGCATCACCTGCATCATCTGTTTGAACTAAAGATGATGCAAAACTACCATGTGTAACAATACTTGATATTTTAATACCTTTATTTTTACTACCTAAATTTCCTTTAGTCACTCGTAAGCGTATTTCTTTAATAATACTTGTTTCATTGATATCAATTCTCTTATCTAAAACCTCAAGTTTCAAATTCGCTACATTCTCAAATATTATGAAATTCGAAGGTATATTTGTACTTTGGGTTGTGAATGACTCCGTAGTAGTTTCTCCCCCTTGGACAAGTACAACTGTTCCTTTCACTTGATATGAAGTTGGTATACATGCTGGGTCTTGTAAAGTACCTGTAATGGTTAGATTTTCGGAAGTGCTAGTCGAATTTAGCTCCACACTATTAGGTATTACAGACAGGGTTCCAGGTATCATTGGACAACTATTTAATACAACATCCATATTGTTTAATGTTGCGACAACAGAATCAGCATAAGCACTTGAAACTGTAATATCAGTTGAAAAATTACCATTACTAGTATCTATAGTCATGCTAACTATAGAGGAGTCGATATTTCCAGATACACTGCCACCGCCTCCACTACTTAGTCCATCTTCTTTTTCATTACTTCCACAAGCAGAGAAAACCAATGCCATAGTAATAAATAGCGTATATATACTTTTTTTATTCATCTTCTTGTCCTTCTTAAAAATGGTAATGTAAACCTAAAAGAAAATCACTTTCATGATCGAAAGCATCTGCACTTGAAAGAGAATATCTATATGATAAATCTATATCAAACTGTTCTATTATGTTTAGTATGACACCTGCTTGTGCACCATAAACTAGCCCATTTTCATCAATACCAGCTTGCTCATAGTTTGCATAACCTGTATTCACCCCAATATATGGTTGTGCGGTAAAGTCTTCAAGTGCATCATATTTGAAAAATAAATAATCTATAGAAAGGTATAATTTCTCTACACTATATTCATCTTTATCATAATAATTAAAGCCTATAGTTGTTCTCCACTCTTCATTTTGTGCACCAACACGTACACCATAAGATATACCATCACTTGTCATACTCGGTTGTTCCCCTTGCACTTCTGTTGAGGCAATCTCGATTCCTATAAATGTCTCACTTGTTGAGATATCGGCATAAGCCATGTTCCCGAATACTGTACATAGAAGTACCATAGTCATTTTTTTAAGCATAATAAAACTCCTTGTCCCTGTTTTTAAAATATTGCATTATACATGCATGTCTGTAACGATAACATATTTTTATATTTTTTAAGATTAAATATTTTAAAAAACTGTACTAGCATAAAATGTCTATTTTGTGAGAATTTAATTAAGTGGTGTCAAGAGAGGGACTTGAACCCTCGACCTCCGGCTTATGAGACCAGCGCTCTAACCAGCTGAGCTACCTTGACTTATTGTGAAGAGACGGAATTTTAGCTAAAAATACCTTACAACTGTCAATAATTTTAGCTAAAAATAAAAAAATAGTCTTATTTATAAATAAATCTATAAACATTTAGTCATATGGACTCATATTAGTTAAATTTTTTCAAGAAACTTATTGACATTTTTAAAAAAAATGACTAAAATGCCATTACAAAATAACGAATTATAAAGGAGTCATTATGGCATTCGAACCATTAAAAGACAGATTGCTTGTTCTACGTGAAGAGCAGTCAAACAAAACCGCTTCTGGGCTATACATTCCAGATACGGCAAAAGAGAAACCTCTTGAAGGTAAAGTCATCGCTGTTGGACCAGATGCAAAAGAAGATGGTATCAATAAAAATGATACTGTTGTATTTGCAAACTATACAGGTATGGAAATCACTATTGAAGGTACAGAGTACCTCATTTTAAAGAGTGAAGAAGTTTTAGGTTTAATTAAATAAGAAAGGATAAACAATGGCAAAAGAAATACATTTTTCGGACAAGGCAAGATCTGGACTATTTGAGGGTGTAACCAAGCTCACTGATGCAGTCAAAGTCACTATGGGTCCTAGAGGTCGAAATGTACTTATACAAAAATCATATGGAGCACCACATATTACTAAAGATGGTGTCTCTGTTGCACGTGAGATAGAACTTAAAGATACACTTGAAAATATGGGAGCACAACTTGTAAAAGAAGTCGCATCAAACACAGCGGATGAAGCTGGAGATGGCACAACAACCGCTACAGTGCTGGCACATGCTATATTCAAAGAAGGTCTACGTAACATTACCGCTGGAGCAAACCCTATAGAAGTAAAGCGTGGCATGGACAAAGCAAGTACTGCTATCATTGAAGAACTGAAAAAAATGTCTAAAGAAGTTAAAGATAAAAAAGAAATAGCACAAGTAGCGACTATATCTGCAAACTCAGATGAGACTATTGGTAACCTTATAGCTGAGGCTATGGAAAAAGTAGGCAAAGATGGTGTTATTACGGTAGAAGAAGCTAAAGGTATTGATGATGACCTTGATGTTGTAGAAGGTATGCAGTTTGATAGAGGGTACATCTCACCATACTTTGTAACCAATACAGAAAAAATGACTTGTGAATTAGAAGCGCCAATTATACTTTTAACAGATAGTAAAATAGCATCTCTAAAAGATTTAGTGCCATTACTAGAACAAGTACAGCAAAGTGGTAGACCTCTTTTAATTATCGCTGATGATATAGAAGGTGAAGCACTTTCAACTTTGGTACTCAATAAGCTTAAAGGTGTACTGAATATTACTGCAGTGAAAGCACCAGGCTTTGGTGATAGGAAAAAAGAGATGCTTAAAGATATCGCCATTTTAACGGCTGCGACACTCATTACTGAAGAGCTTGGACTTACATTAGAAAAGGTAACGCTTGAAGACCTTGGACAAGCCGGTAGAGTCGTAATAGATAAAGACAATACTGTCATTGTAGATGGTAAAGGAGATAAAGATGCAGTTATCTCTCGTGTCAATGAGATAAAAGCACAAATAGAAACCACTTCTAGCGAGTATGACACAGAAAAACTCCAAGAGCGTCTTGCTAAACTCTCTGGTGGTGTGGCTGTCATTAAAGTAGGAGCTGCTACAGAGACAGAGATGAAAGAGAAAAAAGACAGAGTAGATGATGCTCTTTCTGCGACTAAGGCTGCCGTAGATGAAGGTATTGTTATTGGTGGTGGAGCAGCACTTGTTAAGGCGAGTCAAGCGGTTAAACTTGATCTTAAAGAAGATGAAGCAGTAGGTGCAGAAATCATTTTAAGAGCAATGTTTGCACCAATGAAGCAAATCGCACAAAATGCTGGTTTTGATGCAGGTGTAGTTGCTGACAAGATAGCCAATAGTAACGACGCTAATTTAGGATTTAACGCTGCAACAGGTAACTATGTAAATATGCTTGAAGCAGGAATCATTGATCCTCTTAAAGTAGCACGTGTAGCACTTCAAAATGCAACTTCTGTAGCTTCACTACTTCTTACAACAGAAGCAACAGTATCCGATATACCTGAAGAAAAAACACCAGAAATGCCCCCAATGGGTGGAGGAATGCCAGGCATGATGTGAGACCCGTAAAAAATATGAATAGTTTCATGTTTTTAGAGTCGGAAACGAAGCTCTGGAGCAACGCAACCCGCGTAGGATAAACTAAAACGTAATTAATTTTACGTTTATCTACACACTTAATAATTCTTGAAACTCTTTTACTGGAAGTGGTTTAGCAAATAGATATCCTTGTGCATAGTCACACTGATACTCATGTAAAAGTGAAAGTTCTTTGGAAGTTTCAACACCTTCTGCTACTACTTCAATATTTAAAGTATGTGCTAAAAGAATAATGGCTTTTACAATATTTTGATGCTCACTACTAGAAGGCAAATCAAAAATAAGTGCTCTGTCTATTTTTATCATGGACAAGGGAAATTGCTCTAGATATTTTATGGATGTTACACCAGACCCAAAGTGATCTATGGATACAGAAAGACCCAAGTCTTTGAAAAGTTTAAAGTCCATGGCTGTTTTTTCAAGATGTGCCATGGCAGCATTTTCAGTAGTATCTAAATTAAAGTCTTCTGGATTCACCCCATGTGTTTTAAAAAGTCCTTCTAACTTCTCAATAAGTGTATCAACCTGCATCTCTTCTAAAGAAATGTTTAATGTAATTTGAAATGTATTTAAGCCTTCCTCATCCCATTTTTTACGTTGCATAATAGCCTCATTAAATACATATTCCCCTATATCTACCATGAGACCTGCTTGTTTTGCCGTATCTAAAAACTTATCTGCGGAGATGAGTCCTAACTCAGGATGTTCCCAACGTATTAAAGCTTCTGCACCCATTAAACTTTCATCCTTTAAAGAAAATATAGGCTGATAATACAGTACAAACTCATTATTTCGCAATGCATTGCGAATTTCTTCACTCATCCTAATAATATCTCTACCTATCGACTGGTAATCCGTAGAAAAGAATTCTATGTTTGCTGTATTGTCTTTTTCTGCTTCACCTAGTGCAATATAAACATGGTTAATAAGCTTTAAAGCATTCTCACCATTTTCAGGAAATTTCACAATACCCACTGAAGAACTAATACTTATTGGACTATTTTGTTTATAGAGGTTTTGTATATCAAGAATAGTATCTTTAGCTATTTGACGAATCATCTCATCATCAGATATCGTTTCAATAAGCATTAAAAAATTATCTCCATCCATACGATAAATATGAATACCATCACCCTTCTTTGTCTCAAAATAAATTGCTATTTTTCGTATAATCTGATTTGTAAAACCTAATCCTAATGTAGACTGAAACTCTCTAAAATGATCAATACCAAATAAATAGACTGCAAAAGTTGCTGTAGTATTTTGACTTTTCATGATTAATCCATTTATCTCAGTTAACGCAGAAAATTGACTTGGTAGTCCTGTAAAAAAATCTATGGCACCATCTTGCTGTGAACTATCTGAATCAATCACTTCAAAGTTCTTCATATCTATAATACAGATAATTGTTTTTTCTTCATTCCATACACTTTTGTCTACATATATATTAACCTGTTTCATTTTTCCTGATACACCCAATAAAACATTCTTCAAATGAAAACTATGCTCATTATTTTCAAATTCTTTATGTAATACTTCAAAAAAGTCTCCTACTTTTGATGATACATCTATTTGTAATGCTACGTTACTGTTGTGGTGTGTTTTTGTATACTCTTTATCTAAAGAAAATAGTACTCTTGCTGTCTGATTTGCATATATAATTGAATTGTTTTCTCCAAGTACCATCATCACTTCATTCTGATACTCTTTCTCTTTTTTAAATAATTGTAAATCACCTGAAAGTATCTTAATCCTTTGATTATACCAATAAATCAACCCTAAAATAATACCAATAGATAAGACTATCATCATACTTTCCATACCCGTAAGATTCATATATACATCCTTTATCGCAATGATTTTTGAAATTCAAATACTGGTAGAGGCTTAGCAAAATAATAGCCTTGCATCATGTCACATCCATAACTAGCAAGTAATTCAAACATTTTTCTGTCTTCTATACCTTCTGCTACAATTTTCATATTTAATGAATGCCCCATGTCGATCATTGCTTTTACAATACTCTGATCTGCTTTATTTGTTAAAATATAATCTACCATCGTTTTATCAATTTTCAATACATCCGCAGGAAACTTTTTCATATATGAGAAAGAAGTATACCCTGTACCAAAATCATCTAATGAAATGCCTATACCAAGTTTTTTAATTTCTTTAAAATGTTTCTGTGTTGACTCTTCGCTAATCATTGCTGAACCCTCTGTAATTTCAAATTTTATCAATGAAGGGTCAACATTATGATATTGAAGTTTTTCTTCAACATTTTTTACAAAATTTTCACCTTCTATCTCAAAAAGTGTGATATTAATAGAAACATCAATTTGTTTAAACTTAAAAACTTCCCAGCGCTTTTGCTGCTTAAGTACTTCATCAAGTACATATTGTCCTATTTCTGTAATAAACCCTGTTTTCTCCATAATAGGAATAAATATATACGGGGGAATCAACCCGTATTCTGGGTGATTCCAACGTATCAATGCTTCAGCAGAAACTACTTCTTCCGTTTTGGCATCAATAATAGGTTGATAATATATTTCAAATTGTTTCTTTTCAATTGCCTGATGCATTTCATTATGTAACAGTAAAGCATCGTAATCATTTTCAGATAATTCAGGAGCAAACTCATGTACCCTACCATTACCAAGACTTTGTGCTTGTATCAATGATTTATATGTCTTATCTAGTAAGTTTCTGGTAGAGCCTTTACCTTTATAAATACTTATACCTACAGAAGCAGTTAAATACAACTTCACATCTTCCATCTTATAAAATGATGCCAATTGTTTTTGAATTTGTTTAACAAATTCATAGACTTCATTCTCATCTTCTATATCTGAAACTCTAATGAAAAAATTATTATAATAGGTATGGTAAACACGCATAGTATCTGTATTTGAAATATCTTTCAAATATTTTGAAAACTTTACAAGTATCTTATTCATTTGTTCATATCCAAGAATAGATTGTAGCGTTGAGAAATCATCAATATTGATTAAGATAAAGGCCAATTTCTTTTGATTTAAATGTAACTTTGCATACAATGCAGTTAAATCATGAACCAAGTTAGCTTGATTGGGTAAATGCGTCAAGGGGTGTCTGAACTCACTCTGTTTATGCTTTTCTTCTACACGTAAATCATGGATAACAAGGAATTGACTTTTTAAATTGTGTTTACTGTCCAACAAATAAGTTTCAAGAAATAAATTAATAGGAATAATGGCCTTTTTATCAACCATTAAGTCAACCTGTAAATAGGAGACCTTATGCCCGTCTTTTTTTGTACTGTTTATTTCTATCAATTCATATAACGATAACCATTCATTTTTTACTTTTACTTTTATACCAGAAAAATGAGATTTATTTTTACTGTTTTGTTCTATATTCAATAGTTTTTTCATAAATGTATTGATATACAGTACTTTTTGTTTATCTGAGAGTAGTAGCATGCCATCTCTAGATATATCTAAAGCTTTTTGAAACACTTTTATTTTATTATCAATAATACCTAAAAGTTCTTTTTTCCTACGGAAACGACTATAAAAATACATGCCTATAAGCAATATAAATAAAAATAAAAGTCCATAAATCATATCAGGTGATAAATACTTCAATACTGTATCAAGATATTCTAATAGTGAAGACATTTTATACCTTATTATTATTTGAATTAATTATATCGTATCATGACTTGAATTTTAAAGTTTTCTAAATTAAATTAATTTTTTTTCTAAACATAAGACTTCCATTTTAACTGATTCATCTAACAACGTAAATTTAGCATTTATAGAAATTTCATTTAAACTTAGTACTTTATTTTTCTGTGAGACCTGTGCCCATCCTCTATGACACTGTATTTTAGGATCACTCATCTTTAACTTTTCATGTACCATCTTTATATGTTGCTCTTTGTCTTGAACTTTCAAAGTTACCCCATGTTTTAAATGAGCCTTCATTTCTGGGGTTTGTTTCCATAACTGTTCTAGTTTATATTTCATCATACGTTGGAAATCACTTCTAAATTGTGAGAACTTATCTTCAATTTCATTCAATACCCGCACAGGAGAAGCTCTTATAAAAACATCTTCACTATATTTCAAGTCACGTATACATCTTTGTATTTTTTGCTCTATCGTGTATACAAAGCGTTCTTGCATATTGTCTAAAGTATAGAGTATTTCACTAGAGTCTGGCAATATCATCTCCATAGCTGCAGATGGCGTAGGGGCTCTCAAGTCTGCTACTAAGTCCGATATCATCACATCTACTTCATGTCCTACGGCTGAGACCACAGGGGTTTGCATCGTGAAAATGGCATCTGCTACTACTTCTTCATTGAAAGACCACAGGTCTTCAACAGAGCCACCGCCACGCCCTACTACCACTACATCTACACCTATACTATCTGCATACGCCAAAGACCTAGCTATCTGCCATGCTGCGGCATCTCCTTGTACCAGAGTGTCAACGATAGTCACTTCTACTATAGCCCATCGTTTTTCTATGACTTTAAGCATATCATGTAAGGCTGCAGAATCTTTTGCCGTCACAAGGGCTATCTTTTGTATGTGTTTGGGTATAGGTATTTTTCGCTGTGCATCAAAATACCCTTTTTCTTTAAGCTTCTCTTTCAGCTGTTCATACGCTAAAGCCAAAGCCCCTTGACCATAAGGTTCTATGCGTACAGTTTGAAACTGGTACTCCCCCCTAGGCGTATATACAGAGACTGAGCCTTCAACTACGATGTGCATACCTTTTTCTATGCGGAACTTCATCTTAGCCACGGAAGACCGCCACATGACGCACTTCACAGAGGAGTCTTTATCTTTTATGGAAAAATAGAGATGCCCAGAAGTATGGTAGGTAGCAGATGCCACTTCTCCCTCTACCATTGTATGCATAAAGGTAGCTTCTAAGAGTGATTTTATCTTGGTATTGAGTGAGCTTACGCTCATCATGGCTTGTGCCATATTATATCTTCTGTGCTACCAAAAGCGTGGATATACCCATTGAAAAACTCTTCGTATACTTCATATCAAAACCAGCCTCTTCTAGCTCTTTGGACAACATCTCAGTCGTCAAGAACTCTTCTATTGACTCTGGTAAATACTTGTATGCTTCATAGTTTTTAGAGATGAAACCACCCACACGAGGGAGTATATTTTTCATACCAAAATCTACAACTTTGTCTATGATTCCAGACCTCTCTTGCTTTGTAAACTCTAAAATGACCACAAGTCCATTAGGTTTTAATACACGATTAAACTCTTGAAGTGCTTCTATACGGTCTACCACATTACGAATACCATAAGAGATAGAAATCACATCAGAACTCTCATCTGCTATAGGGAGTGCCTGTGCTTTCCCCTCTATGAACTCAGCAAAATCAACTTTCCCACGTGCAACATCAAGCATACCTACAGATGGGTCTATACCTACATATTTGTCTATGGTCACATTATTTTTAACTGCTTGTTCTTTCCAGTAGATAAGTAAATCTCCTGTTCCTGTGGCCACATCTGTCACTTGACCTAACTCTTTTTTATCTAGTATCTCAAAGGCCTTGTCACAGCCTTTTTTACGCCATTGTATATCTATGCCCATACTCAGCACTCTATTGGCTTTGTCATAAGTAGAAGCGATGTCATCAAACATGCCTACTATTTTGTCTTGTTTCTCTTGGTTATTTTCTAATTTTTCAATGCCCACTGTTTCTGCTCCATATCATCAAATCTACATCTATTTTGTTTTGATGTAAAAACTCTAAATTCATAGTGATATTATAGGTTAAAGTGTTAGAAGATAGCTTAGGTGCTTGGTAGATAAGCATCCAGTCTATCTTATCTTTTAAAACATTCAGCATACCTTCTCCACCTTCTACCATCACAAAAGAAGGCTTGTCTAAAAAATCTAAGGTATCTACTATCTCTACATCTCTATTTTCAATATGAAAAAGTGGAATATCCCTATCGAAGTTATCTTCTTTACTATATATTTTTACACTAGGAGCCTTCGTTTTTATAAACCTACAATCTAAAGTAGGTCTATCAACTCTCACAGTATTACCACCTATCAACAAGACATCGCAAGATTCTCTAAGCCGATGTACATGTGTTAATGAGTCTTTTGAAGACAAGTATCCATCATTTTCGTCACTTTCTATCTGCCCATTAGATGTTTGGGCTATCTTAAACAACACAAAGGCACGTTTTTGCCATATCATAAAAGGTTCAAGTAAATCATTACACTCTGTTTCCAGCACTCCCATAGTGACATTGCTGAGCATATTTGCACCAGCATCATGTCCTACTATGGGGTCAGCTATACCTATGACTATTTTTTTCAATACTAAGCTTTTCAATAAAGAAGCACATGAGGGTGTTTGACCTGCATGAGAACAAGGTTCTAAAGTGACATAGATACTACATTTCGAGAAAAAGTTTCTAGGTAAAGAAAGTAGAAAATAATGTACTTTTTTAGCATCAAATCTATCAAAATCTATCGAGGATTTAGAAAGTGTTTCGTAAGCCTGTATGAGAGCCAAGACTTCTGCATGAGAAGTACCTGATTTTTGATGGGCTTCTATGGCTAGTATTTTTCCATTCACGGTAACCACTGCACCTACGGCAGGGTTAGGATATGTTAAGCCTTGGTATCCCCAAGCTTTATCAAGGGCAAGTTGCATATAAAATTCATCATTCATTACAACTCTCCTTATATTTTAGCTTTTAATTCCAATCAAAATACGTTTTACTAGTATTAAGTTTAACATATTTAAATGTCTCATCACCTTGCTTAGTAGTCACTACTATACCATCATTATCAGTAGATTTTAGTACACCTTTTATCTTATCGCCATCACCCAATTTCAACTTTACCTTTTCGCCTACAGCATTTTCAAAATGTACTTGTTTAGAAAGTTTACGCTCTATACCTGGTGAAGAGATTTCAAGTCTATAAGCTTGGCTCATAGGAGGATGTACATCCAAAAAAGGAGAAAGTTCATGAGAAATAGTTGCACACAAATCGAGATTTACTCCACCTACCTTTGTGACCAACACACGGTAAATAGTCTCTTCAAACTCGGTGACTATCTCAGTGTCATAAAGAGCTGCACCATTTGCTTCGATGATTTTTGCTATTTGGGTTTCAAGATTCATCTTCTACATCCTTTTCATTGTCTACATCACTAGGCTTATTACGTCCTTCTATCTGCTTGAAAAGGTCTTCAATGCGAGATACTTCTTCTAACTGATGGTCAAATTCAAAAGTAAAAATGGGTGCTTTAAACCATCCTTCACTTTGCTTACAATGGTTTTGAAGATATGCACCTACTTTACGTAGTTGCTTAAGAGCTTCACCTTGCTCTTTTTCATTTAAAAAAGATTTATCTAAGTAGACTTTAGCATTTGAACGTCCTTTAGAACACTTGACATCATTCACTGCTAAAGAGTTGATACGTTCATCATTTAAGCTTGAAAATGCCTCAGGTAGTATCTCTTTTAGTACTGATTCTACTCTGTGGCGTTTTATCTCTTCTTGTGTCATAGGACTTAGTCCATTACCACTTGTTCTTCAACATCTTTAAAGGTCTCTATTACGTCACCCGCTTTTATGTCATTGAAGTTTTCAAGCATGATACCACACTCAAAGCCATTCTTCACTTCTTTTGCATCGTCTGTGTGACGCTTAAGTGATGAGATAGTACTCTCATACACTACTACGCCATCACGGATGAGTCTTGCTCTAGAGTTACGTGTAATCACACCATCAGAGACTTTACATCCAGCAATAGTACCCACTTTACCAACCACAAAAGTCTCACGTACGTCTGCTTGACCTGTGACTTCTTCGGAGATAACAGGAGACATCATGCCACCAAGCAATGCTTTGACTTCATCTAGTAAATCATAGATAATAGAGTACGTACGTATCTCAATACCAAGCTCTTTGGCTTTCTTCTTCACTTGCCCTGTAGGACGGACGTTAAAGCCTAAAACCACCGAATGTTCAGAAGCATCTGCAAGTGTTAAGTCACTCTCTGTAACCCCACCTACACCCTCATGGATGATGTTAACTTTAACTTCTTCATTTCTAAGTTTTTCTAAAGAACCTTTAATCGCTTCTAATGAACCTTGTACATCTGCTTTGATGATGATAGGAAGTGCTTTAAGTTGTCCTTCTGCGATAAGTGCTGATAGGTCATCAAGTGTTGCTTTTGTACTTTTAGAAAGATCTTTAGCTCGCATAAACTCTGCACGTTTTTCTGCTAGTTCACGTACTTCTTTATCTGTTTCCATTACGATAAGCTCTTCTCCAGCTCCTGGTACTTCATTGAGTCCCACGATAGCAGCTGGCGTAGATGGCCCTATCTCTTTCACATTTGTGCCATCATCAAGCTTGATAGCTTTGATACGTCCATAGGTCTTCCCTACGATGACATTATCACCCACTCTAAGCGTACCATTTTGAATAATCACATTGGCAACTGGTCCAAAACCTTTAGCAATAGAAGCTTCCACTACAACTGCTTTAGCATCTCTTGTTGGGTCAGCTTTAAGCTCCATAAGTTCTGCTTGAAGTAAAATTGTCTCTAACAAATCATCTATACCCATACCAGAATGTGCTGATACAGGTATAAATTCATATCCCCCACCCCAGTCTACCGATACCACTTCAAGTTCTGAAAGTTGTGCTTTAATGTTATCTGGGTTTGCAGATTCCTTATCCATCTTGTTCATAGCAATAATCATTGGAACACCAGCTGCTTTAGTGTGTGCTATAGCTTCTTTAGTCTGAGGCATTACACCATCATCTGCTGCTACTACAATAATAACTATGTCTGTAGCCTGTGCACCACGTGCTCTCATCGCAGTAAAGGCTTCGTGACCTGGGGTATCTACAAAAGTAATCTTTTTGCCATTTTTTTCTACTTGGTATGCACCTACATGTTGCGTAATACCGCCCGCTTCTTTGTCTGCTACTTTTGCTGAACGTATCTTGTCTAGTAGTGATGTTTTACCGTGGTCAACATGCCCCATGATAGTAATCACTGGTGCTCGTTCCTCGGCATTTTCATCTTCTATAGCATCATAAGCATCTGCATAGTCAAGTTCATCCAAAGGATTTACTGTTGTGACTTCCACTTCAAACTCATCTGCAAGAATCTCTATCTCATCTTTAGACAAGAAGTCGTTTTTCGTTACCATCATACCTAGTGCAAATAATACGCCTACTACTTCGCCTACTTTGCGGTTCACTTGTTCTGCAAACTCATAAACCCTTACATTTTCAGGTATTTCTATAGTCGTCACTGCTTCTAAGTTTTCTTCTTTTACATATTTCTTACGTTTTCCACCACGTTTGAGTCCACGTCTTTGCTGTGGTCTAAATGGTGACCTACCTCTAATAGGCCCTCCATTTTTGGCTTCACGCTTTTTCATTTCTTCTTTACGTTTTTGCTCTTGACGCATCATCTCTTCATAGATATTTTTATCTGAGAAGTCCAATAGTACCACTTCTTCTCCACCAAAACCAGAGTCTATATCGCCAGACATAGAGTCATGGTTAAAGATATCCATCTTCTCACCTGTTTCTCTTGCTTCTGCTACTTTTTTAGTCTTCTTTTTCCCTACATATGGCTCATAGTTTGTAGAGCCGAAAGAAATTTTTGTCCCTGCTCTAACTGGGGCAGGTTTCGCTTTTCTTACTATCTTTATGCCAGCACGGGAAAGTAGTCTTCGTGCAGGTTTTGCTGCAGTATCGCCACCTTCAGACTTTGCTTCTGTTACAATTTTTTTACTTGCGACAGAAATACCTTTTCGTACTTTTACTTCTTTGGGTTTTTCAGCAACAACTTCTTCTTGAACTGCTTCAACTACCTCTTCAGTAGTTTTTACTTCACTGACTTCTACTTCATTAGCCTTTTTTGGGCTAGTCTTTATTTTACTGCTCTTTGTGATGCTGCTCTTTTTTACTGCCACTTCTTCTACAGTTTCGTCTTTTTGTACCTTGGCTGTTTCTTCTTCTGCTGCTTCAACAAGTACTTCAGTCTCAGCAACCACATCTGTGGCTTCTTCTTTTTTAGACACAGTTGCTTGTTGCTTGACAACTTTTATCTTCTTTGTTTCGCTAGGTTTTTTAAACGCTTTAGGCAGTGTGCCACTTATTGCATAATCAACAAGGATACCTGCATCATCAAAACTAATCGTACTATTGGCTGCTTTCACGTCAAAGCCTAACTCTTTTGCTTTTTCAATCAAGTCTCCGTTAGATAGTCCTGCTTCATCTGCAATTTCTTGGATTTTAACTTTATCCATTGTTCATTAACTCCTTAATTTATATGCAATTACTCGCATAAGTTAACCTTTTGGGTTAACTCTGTCAATAACTTAATAAAGCGTTCTAACTCTTGTTTAAAACGCTTTGCTAAGCCTTTGACTTTTTTTTGATTTTTCACACAACACACACAAAGATAAAAACTTCTACCTTTACCATCAAATACTATTACCTCTTTACCATCTTGTCTTAACCGTATCAAGGTGTTTTGAGGGTGTCTGTCCCGGCAAGCGATGCACATGCGTATGGGCTGTGATTTTTTCATGGGTATTATACCTAAAAAGAGATTAAGCTTGTCGCCTAATCTCTAGTTAGTGCTCCATTGTTGTCTAAAGCCAATGTAAAAACACGAAATTGTGGAAAACGTGACTGTAAAGCCTTAGCAATTTTATCTGCATCTTTATCATAACAAAGATTGAAAAATGTAGAACCAGAACCAGAAAGTGTTGACATTAAAGCACCATGTTTAAGTGCTAACTTTTGCACATCAAATAATTCAGGAATCATTTTCATACGTCTTGCTTGATGTAACTTGTCTTTGGATGCAATACGAAGTAAATCCCAAGATTCCGTCATAAAAAGTGCTGTCATATATGAAGACCTAGACAGAGAATATACTGTCTCTTCTTTTTTATATACTTTTGGTAAAACAGTACGTGACCTTGCTGTAGAAATGGTACGGTTAGGCACAACAACTACTGCCCTTAAATACTCAGGAAGACGTCTTTTTTTACTATAAACTCTATCGCCTTCGACACATGAGACATTAAATCCACCCATGACAGCGGATGTAATATTGTCTGGGTGATGTTCATAACGTAATGCCTGATTTAAAATTTCTCTTTTATTATATTTTTTATCTGCCATTGTATATGCAGCACTTAACGCAGCAACTATGACTGCAGAAGAAGACCCTAACCCTCTAGAAATTGGTATACGATTATGAAATTCAAATCTAAAGTTATCAGCTCTTCCTGTAAGACGTTTATAATTTTCATTATAGATACTTAAAAAAAGAGAATTCTTTTTGATTCTTGGGTTTTCACTTCCTTCACCATGTGTTGACAAACCTAAAAACTTAGATGGCGTAATAATCACTTCATTTCTTAAATCTACTGCAAGTCCCAAGGTGTCAAATCCAGGACCAAGGTTTGCAGATGTGGCAGGTACACTAACAAACATATTATTATCCTATTGGTTCATACGAAAATCGTATTTTATATTATTTATTTTAAACAGCTGGCAAACAATACTCAGGTGTTGATTCTTCATCGATTTTAAGATCTTGAATACTTTGAGGTAATGTAAATGTTGTCTTCATTACATGTTCAAATTTTTTCGTCATTATAGTCTCTTTTTCCTTGATAAAATAGAGGTTACCTATTGCTTTTATGGGTTTACCACCATTTAATGAAAAACCACTACACCCAAAACAAGGTATGCCTTGTACTATTTCAATGGTTTGAAGCATAATATATGTAAGTTTTATTGCCATATAAGAGCCTGGGCTTCTTGTGTAAATAATGCGTGATATATCATACGCTTTTCTAAACTCCATAATAATAGGCAAAAGAACCTCTGAGGTTTTTTTTTCACTAGACGCACTATCTATTAGTGTATCATTTTTATACACGCCAATAAGTAGTGGTGAGGCTATCGAAATAATTAAAAGTGTATAGTTATGCGAAAGATTTTGCAAATTCTCTGCTTTGTAACGTCTCTACAGCTACAAGTTCATAATTTTTACTGTCTGAAAGTAGTTTAGTAGTAAGCTCATGATTAAGATGGTGACTTCCTGCAAAAGACTCATATTTCGCTAATATATTATAGCCAGAGACTAACATATCGCCCATAGCATCGAGTATTTTATGTCTTGCAAATTCATTTTCAAAACGCAACCCCTCTGGGTTTAACACTTTATGGTTGTCTAACCCTATGGCATTTTGTAAAGAAGCGCCAAGTGCAAGATTTTGACTCTGTAAATATTGAATATCTTTGGCAAAACCAAAAGTCCTTGCTCTTGCAATTTCTTCTATAAAGTTATGTGTAGAAAACTCAAATTTTTCACTCTGCTCACCAATAACTGGATGGTCAAATTTGATTCTAAAATCAAAACTTGCTTTATCTGATGGTGACAATTTAACATATTTATCCCCATCTTGCACTTCTATTTCTCTTGTTACACGTAAAATCTTTTTAGGTACGTCTAACTCTTGGATACCTGCTTCATCTAACAAAAGACAAAAAGAGATGGAAGACCCATCCATGATTGGCATTTCATTACCATCTACTATCACACGCATATTGTCTATGCCATAGGCATAGACAGCAGAAAGGAAATGTTCAATAGTTGAAATAACACCTTTTTCGCTGCCTATAACAGTAGCCATACGTGTATCTACTACAGAATTAGGAGAAAGAGGGATATTGAGTGCTAAATCTTTACGATAAAACACTATACCAGCATTAGCATCAAGCGGCTCGAGACGAAGATTAATAGGTTCACCTTTATGTAAACCAATGCCTACTACTTCAACAGGTTTTTGAATAGTTCTTTGTTGCAATGCCAGTCTCCTTTCTCAAGATACTTTATTTACGGAAATATCATATTTTCAAATATTATACCTAAATATTTATATTATTGCAATATAGCATACTTCTGTGTATTATTTGTGAAAAAAATAAAAAAGGTTATTTGGCAGATATAATTTTATCTGCCACTTTGAATACATTGTCTATATTTGTTTTTATCCACCCTCCGTCAAACCACTCAACTGGTCTCACAGCAACACCTTGTACAAGTACACCAAAATGTAAATGATCGCCAAGTGCCAATCCTGATACACCCGTTTTAGCGATGACTTGTCCAACTTTAACCTCATCCCCTTCTTTCACTAGCAAAGCAGAACAATGTCCATAAAGAGAATATAGCCCTAGTCCGTGATCTATCATTGGCATATTTCCATAAATACCATTTTCATTTGCATAGACTACAGTCCCAGCGTTAGATGTTTTTATTGCAGCCATCTTAGTGCTTGCTAAATCATATCCTACATGATAAGACTGAGAAACTTCATTGTCTTTAGTGCCATAATAATAATGTCTTTTATCTCCAAAGCTTGCTACTTTTGCACCATTTCTAAGAGGATAAAATTTATTTATACTCCAGCTATCAAGTAACTCTTTTGATATATTTTTACTAAAATTATATATTTCTTCTTCATTTTTTAAACGCATAGTCTCATTGACTGCCCGTAACTTATCAAGTTTATCATCTAGATTCTCATGCGTTGTACAATTTAATGCTAAGTCCGTTATTTTACCATCTAGAAATTTATCTTTTACTTTTATCCATGAGACTCTATATTTTTTATTTTTTACATAAAAGGGTACATCTGAAACCCGCTTATTTTTTGCCTTGTCTACTGCTACGACTTTAGCAGAAAAATTTGCCTCATCAAATGGCCATGCGATAAGTGCCGCATAATAACCTTCTTTTTTATATGGTTGTGCTTGAAATTTCTTTCCTGCTGCTTTTATATACAGCTCATCCATATTTTCATCATTTGCCTGAAAGACAACCAATGCAGCACCACCTTGTGTAATACTATAAGAGTTTGCTACTACATTCACATTAGGTTGTATATCATCTACAATAATTTGTACCGTTTTAAGTGTTTTATTTCCTTGAAAAAAATTCCATTTACTTGCGTCTGTAACTGAAATTTGTAATTCCAACTGTGTTGCTTTAGTATTGAGAATATCTCCTTTAGGGTATTTTAGTAAAAGTGTTTGTTTTTCTGTCTGAACATCAAAATTTTCCTGCTCAACCATCACACTCTTTGTTCCATCATTTATCACAAGTTCATAATTTTTTAAACTTCTATTGTCACTTATGTGTATTTGTAAAGGATCTTTTCTGTTCCAAAAAATACTTTTTTCACTTTTAACAACAGGTGCTTCCCTCTCAAATTCAGGTGCCGTATATATATAACCTGCTCCAGCTATTAGTCCAAGTAAAACCAATATACCAACTACTTTACTACTACTTCTTTTCTTTCGTCTATTTCTCATTTAACAATCCTAATTCTGTTATCTTTTCTAATACTTTGTTGACACATTTTTGTAAACCATCTTTACATATATTTTCTTTAAGTGTAAATCCAGCTGCCATCTTATGTCCTCCTCCATCAAAGACCATTGCTACTTGTGAAACATCTACTTTTTTACTCCGTAAAGAAATACGAATACCATCTTCTAACTCCATGGCAAAAAGTGCTATCTCTACTGTAGCAAGTGACTTTGCATAATCTGCTATACCTTCCATATCAGGTATCGTGGCACCAGTTGCGGCTATCTCTTCCTTGGAAACCATAAGCGTTGCCACTTTAGCTTCTTTGGTTAAAGCCAATGAAGCCAAAGCTTTTTCTAGTATTCGAAATGAACTTAAAGGTCTTCTTTGTGTAAGATTAAATGAAATTTCATCTGATTTTGCACCCAAAGAAACCAATTTTTGGGCAACAGAAAATACCTTTTCATTGACAGAAGATGTTGTAAAGTATCTTGTATCTGACAACAACGCTGTATAGAAACATGTTGCTGCTGATGCATTCATAGTATACAGTTCTCTAAACAATTCAAATGCCACTTGTGATGATGAGGCATAGTGAGGTAAAATAGCATTCACGCTTCCATAGTTTGTATTACTTTGATGGTGGTCTATATTGAGTATATCTCTACCCTCAAGATTAAACCCAAGTCTATCTACCGAGCCGCAATCACAAGAAATAACTAAGCTGTCACTATAATCCATATGATGTTTTATTTTTTTAAAATTAGGTAAAAAATCAAGATGTATAGGCAAAGCTGTTGAAGCATTAACTACTTCAACTTTTTTCTCCTTATCTTGTACACATAAAGCATATATTCCCAGGGCTGTACCCAATGCATCTGCATCAGGATTAAGGTGCGAAAGAATAGTAATAGAGTTATATTCAGCTATTTTTTTCTTTACTGCTTCATAAGGGAGATTTTTATTTACCATCTTAGCCTTTCATTATATTTTGAGAAATACAGTATACTCAAATAAGGTTACTATGCCATTACTTTGTATTAGTTTCTATTTTCTACTTTCATGGAAAGGTCAATCCAGTTTGCCTGATGTATGATTGAACCTGAGCTGATTGCGTCCACACCTGTGTGTGCAATTGCTACAATAGTATCTAATGTAACATTACCACTGGCTTCAAGTAAAATATGTGGGTAATTTTCATTTCTGTATGTCACAACTTCTTTGGTTTCTTCTAGAGACATATTATCACACATCACGATATCTGCCCCTGCTTTCATTGCTTTTTTAACCATCTCCAAACTTTCACACTCTATCTCTACTTTAGAGGTAAAAGGTATCTTTTGTCTTACTTCTTTCATAAAAATATCTAAATCATCTATAGTCTGTAAATGTGTGTCTTTAAGCATCAAACAATCATCAAGTCCCATACGATGGTTAATGCCTCCACCACAACGCACAGCATATTTTTCAAACTCACGAAGAAGTGGTCTTGTTTTTCTAGTGTCAAGTAACTTAACGCTTGTACCTGCTATAGCTGCTACATACTCAGAGGTCAAAGTCGCTATAGAGGAGGCGTGTAATACTATGTCAAGTATAGAACGTTCTAAAGAAAGTATGGTCTTAGAATCTCCAGAAACAAAAAGAAGCTTTTCACCTTTATTAAAACTCTCTCCATCATTCACCTGCCATTCAAGTGCTAAGTCGTACGTCTTTGCAAAAGTATTCACATATTCTTGTCCACCAAATACACCATCACTTTTTGCGATGATATAAGCTCGTATCTGCTTAGACGTACTAATCCGAGAAAACAAATCCCCACGTCCCACATCTTCAGCGACTAAGGCTTTTAAAAATTGCTCTTTTATCATTACTTCAACGCCAACATACGTTCTAAAGCCATATTGGCATATTTCCTTATCTCTGGGTCAACTACTATTTCATTCATTGGTTTTCCATCTTCTATTGACTTCAAAGTATTATATAAATCCTCTAAAGTTGTTTCATTCATCGTAGGACACTCTGGTTTTGTTGATGAAAGTACATAGGTATTGCCCTTTCTCATACGGTTGACTAGATTATACTCTGTACCTATGGCTACTTTTTGTTCTGGATCTAGCTCGTTTACGTACTTAATGAGCTGTGAGGTTGAACCTGAAAAGTCAGCGGCTGCTACCACAGAAGGGTCACACTCTGGGTGTACTGCTATCTTGATATCGGGGAACTTGTCACGGTAAAACTCGACATCATCTACAGTAAAGAGCTGATGCACCGAACAAAAACCGTTAAAACAGATGATGTCAACCTCTTTGGGGTCACACTCTTTACCGTCTACTTCTACGCCAATGACACAAGATTTGAGTCCCATCTCTATGGCGAAGTTTTGACCTAAACATCTATCTGGCACAAAAAGTATCTTTTTACCGCTTTCCAAACCTTTTTCTATAATCTTAAACGCATTAGAAGAAGTACAGACAAGTCCACCCATCTCCCCTACTTTAGCTTTGACTGAAGCATCAGAGTTTATGTAAGTAATAGGCAAGATGTCTTCTCTTGGGATGCCACGCTCTACCATATATTGTACAGACTCTTCAAAATAAGAGCCATCCATCATACGTGCCATGGCACAACAGGCGATTTTGGGCATAAGTACGCGTTTTTCTGGGTCTAGTATCTTCACAGACTGCCCCATAAACCCTACACCACAAAAGACCACCCATTCTTTGTCGTCAGCTTGACATCTTCGTGCAAGCTCTAGGCTGTCACCCACTATATCTGCCGCTTCAAAAACTTCATCACGTTGATAATAGTGTGCTACCACAGTGACATCTAAATCTTTTTTCATTCTGTTAATTTCAGCTTTAAAATCTATATCCATATACTATCCTTCACTCATTGTAGCTATTTTAGCAAAATTCGGCTAAAATAGCAGTATTAACTTATGTATTTATACATACTATAAATCAAAATTGTGGAACAATCATGGACTTTTTTACAAACCAAAACATCTTACTCTATCTCGCAGTTTATCTTATCTCAGGTATCCCATTTGGCTACTTACTTGCTAAGCAGTTCGCAGGGGTGGACATCAAAAATGAAGGCTCAGGTAATATAGGTGCTACCAATGTCATCAGAGTGGTCAAAGAAAAAGACCCAAAGTTGGCTAAAAAGCTAGGTATCATTACCTTTTTACTTGATGCTGTTAAAGGTGTAGTAGTCATCCTTGTAGCCAAAATGTTAGGTGCTCCTGAGTCTGTACTTTGGACTATTGCTGTATTGGCTGTACTAGGTCACTGTTTTTCTGCCTTTTTATTTTTTGAAGGCGGTAAAGGTGTGGCTACAGGCTTTGGTGTACTACTCAGTTTGATGCCAATCCCTGCGCTCATTGCTATTGTCATCTGGCTAGGAGCTGCTAAGGGACTCAAGATTTCTTCTCTCTCTTCACTCATTGGTTTGGCTGCTTTTCTTGTGGCTTCTTACATCATGTATCCTGAGGTACCAGGTATTGGTTCACATGCACCTATTTGGATTATTGCTCTTATCATTACCTATAAACATATCCCTAACATAGTAAGGCTTTTTAACAAAGAAGAGAGCAAGGTTTAATGAATGACCATCCATATTGATGCACTTACATTTAATGTTATCATCGGTCTTCTCGATTTTGAAAGAGAGAAACAACAACGGGTCATTATAGATTTGGAGGCTTCTTACGATTATAAGGATGAACAGTTTATAGATTATGCAGACATTGTTTTACTTATAGAAAATGAACTCAAATCAAAACGATATAAACTACTAGAAGAGGCTCTTATGGGTATAAAAACCTTATTGTGCCTTACTTACCCACAACTTCAAACGCTTAAATTAAAAATCACTAAACCAGATATTATAAAAGAATGTCAAGTAGCCCTAAGTCACGGTTGGATTTTAGAAAATACAAAATAATACGAGTACTTTAAAAAAACTTTCAGAAAGCACTATTTTTATGCTATAATTAAGAAATTATTAACTTTAAATTTTTTTAAAGTTTCTATGACTCTGTACATGTTAGACTTTAACAATCATGTCTTGCAAGTATCGTTTGAAAATATTAAAAAGGTAACCTTATGAGAGTATTACTCATTGAAAATGATGTTGAACTAGGGAAAGTCCTTCTTGACAAATTACAAGCTTCTGAATATCAGTGTGATTTAGCAGAAAACCTAGGGGATGCAAAATATTATCTGGATATCCGCAATTATGACCTTGTCTTATTTGCTTGGGAACATGGAAGTGATATTAATATTTCATTGGTAACCGATATTAAAAAAGAGGTTAATGGGCCATCAGTCATAGTAGTCTCTAGTCGTACAGACAAAGAGAGTGAGATAGAAGCACTTAAAAGTGGGGCAGATGATTTCATACGTAAACCTCTTGATTATGATATTTTACTTGTGAGGATTGAGGCAAAACTTCGTCTTGGTGCTTCAAATATTATCGAGATAGAAGACCTCATTATCAATCCAGAAGAAGAAAAAATAATCTATAAAGGTGAAGAAATAGAACTAAAAGGTAAACCCTTTGAAGTGCTTACGCACTTAGCCATGCACAAAGACCAAATAGTTTCTAAAGAGCAACTACTCGATGCCATATGGGAAGAGCCTGAATTAGTTACACCAAATGTTATTGAGGTTGCCATCAATCAAATACGTCAAAAGATGGATAAACCTTTGGATATTTCTACCATAGAAACAGTGAGAAGACGTGGATATAGATTCTGTTTTCCTAAAAAGATAACGTGATAGTGCTTCTTTTTTCTATGAAGCCTGGCAATTACTCCAAAATAGACAATTTATGTTGTTTTTAATTTAAGCATAAGCTTTCTTGGGTTATAACTCGTATAAATATTTAACAATATAAGTAAACAAAAACAAGGGTAAATTTTATGGCATTAGTAATAACTGACGAGTGTATCGCGTGTGACGCATGTAGAGAAGAGTGTCCCAATGAAGCAATCGAAGAAAATGATCCAATATATATCATAGACCCAGATTACTGTACAGAATGTGTTGGACATTTTGATGAGCCACAATGTATTGCAGTATGTCCTGTTGATTGTATTATCTCTGATCCAGATAATGTTGAAAATGTTGAAGAACTTATGTTTAAATACAATAAAAATCAAGCAGAGCTAGAAGAATAATATGTCTAAAAGAACTGCTATCATTGATATCGGTTCAAATTCTGCTAGGCTCGTCATTTATGAAAAAACAAGTTGTTATGGCTTTCATCTCATCTGTGAACAAAAGTCTAAAGTACGTATAGGTGAAGGTGCATATGAAAAAAAAGGCTACCTTCAGCCTATCGGTATACGCCGTGCTTATCTTACACTTAAATCATTTTTAAATACTATAGACAAGTATCAAGCAAAAAAAACAATTTGTGTCGCTACTTCTGCACTAAGAGATGCCCCAAATGCTAAAATCTTTACTTCTTGGATAAAAAAAGATTTAGGACTATCCATTAAAATAATAGATGGTAAATATGAAGCACGTTATGGTGCACTGGCAGCTTCTAACCTACTCCCCATTTATGAAGATGTTGTCACAATCGATATTGGAGGAGGTTCATCAGATTTAGCCCTCATCCAAAATGGGTTAATCATAGATACATATTCTCTTAACTTAGGAACCGTACGACTCAAAGAACTTTTTTTTGATAAAGAAGAAAAAAATGCCCAAATCAATAAAAAAGCAAAAGTCTACATACAAAAAGAACTTAAACATCTACCAGAACATTTTAAGGCTCATCTAGCTGTTGGTATAGGTGGAACTGCAAGAACACTTTCTAAAGCCATTATGAAACGTTCAAAGTACCCTCTAGATAAACTACATGCATTTACCTATACTCTGAATGAACATCTCTCTTACCTTGAAGCCATTCCACAAAGTTCTGCAAAAAATCTTAAAAAGTTTTCTTTGAAAAAAAATCGTTTTGATACCATTAGAGAAGGTACACTCATATTGACTGAGATTCTTGCGCATATTGAGGCAGAAGAGGTCATGTCTTCTGAAGTAGGTGTAAGAGAAGGGGTGTTTTTAGAACAACTACTACATGAAAACAATTATAAGTTTCCCCTCATAGCAAACCCAAGTGTACGTTCCATTTTAGATAGGTTTAAACCGCAAGTAACCATAGAAAAAAAACGTAAAGTAAAGCTGAAATTGGGCTTAAAACTCTATGACACACTACAAGTAGAAATACAAGATGATAGAAAATTTGGGCAAGAACTTCTTTGGGCATTAAAACTCTCTAGTATTGGAAAAACACTGACAGTATATAAGGCACACCAACATGCATTTTACATTGCTATGCAAGAGTTAAATTATGGATTTACGCATAAACAAAGCTTGCTTATTTCTCTTCTTTTACGTATGCATAGTAAAGAGTTACTGAACAAAGAACTCTATGAACGGTACCAGAGCCTATTACCTAATAAGCAAACACTTCGTTGGCTAAGTTTTATTTATACCTTAACCGTTTTACTTCACGAGGCATCAAACTCAGCAAAATTCACCTTAACCTTTAAAAATAAAACATTGACTATTGTTGCAGATAAACCTCTGTATTTGGCAAAAGAAAAAATAAAAGCCTTAGAAAAGCCTATACCTTTAGCCATCATCATTCAAGATGAATCTGGCTTACCTACCTCTCGAAAACTAGGTGTTTAAGCTTTAAAATTTTGTTCCCATAGAGAACTCAAAAGTAGCAGTTCTATCACCTGGCTCATCATCCAAAGCTTTTGCAAACACTAAGTTAATAGGCCCAAATGCAGACTGCCACTCAATGACAACACCTGCTGAAGAACGTTTTATTTCTGTAAAGTCATTTTCACCTATCATTCCATAGTCATAGAAAAAAGCCAATCTCATTTTTGCCGCTTTGGAAAGAGGAATACTTGCTTCTACTGTAGCAGATGCACGTTTTTTCCCACCAATACGGCTGTTTAGATCGTTAGCGTCTTTTAGTGGCGTTAAAGAGTAAGGGTCGTACCCTCTAACCGATCCAATCCCACCCATATAAAGTTTTTCTGCGATAGGAAGTTTTTCATTGTCTCCACTACTTAGAACTGTAGCTCTTGCTTTAAGACGTAAGATAAGGTCATAATCAATCAAATCTTCCATCCCATAGTAAAGACCTAGCTTTGCAGATGTTTTAACAAACTTACCAAAACCATTTTCTTCTCCACTTCCTACTGTCGCGTTAAAGTCATCTCCTGCTAAACTTGCGTACTCAAAGTTTACTGCAGCTATCATGCCCTCTCTTGGCGTATAAAAGTCATCTGTATTGTCAAAAGAGACATTGAAAAATAATGAAGTCTTTTTATACTTATCATTATAAAAACCATATCGATCGATAAAAGTTTGATTACCATCTTGCCCTACAATTTGGTTATTGTTTTCTTCAGACTGGTTATCAACATATCCTACACCAACAGAGGCACGAAAATATCTCATAAATTCTCTACCCAATACCAAAGAGCCACCTAATTGATCTTGTGTAAAATTATAATATTCATATTTCTTCTTATATAGACTTAGACTTAAACTATATAAACTGTCCCATAATCTTGGGTTTGTAAAGGAGAGGTTATAATTGGTAGAAATTTTAGAAATATCAAATCCTAAACTTGCGTTAATCCCTGAACCAAAGATATTTTTATCTGATACTGAGGCATTGAGCATTAAACCCTCATACGAACCATATCCACCACCAGCAGATATAGTTCCAGTAGGTGCTTCTTTGACTGTTACCAAAAGGTTTATTTTATTTTCAGATATTCTTTGACTTTGTACATCTACTTTTTCAAAAAAACCTGTTCTGCCCAGTGCATTTTTTGAATCCTTAAGATCTCTAGCGTTAAACTTGTCTCCAGGAGCTAAGTAAATATACCTACGTATCACCCTGTCTTTTGTTGTGTGGTTACCTGAAATTAGTACATCATTGATAGTAACGGGTACACCTTCTTGAACGACATAATTAAGGTTAATTGTTTTAGTCTTTGCATCTTTATGCATTTTTGGATTTATCTTTACATAAGCAAACCCATGATTACCTACTTCTTCTTCTAGCTTCTGCATATCTTTACGCATACGCTTAATGTTGAAATATTTACCCTCCTTAAGTGCAAGCATGTTTTTTAAATCTTTAGGCTTTAAACCTGCTATCTTTTGTGTAATTGTGATGGTACCTACACGATATCGTACACCTTCTTTTATTTTATAATCTACTTCTGCCTTATACGAACCAAAATCCACACGCATAAGAGGTTTACTTACCTCTGCATCAAGATAACCATGCTTCATATAGACATCTTTTACCCTATGTGAATCATATGCTAACTGGTCTACTTTAGCTTCTCCAGAATGTAAAAATGGCATCCATCCTAAAAAATCTTCTTCTTGATTGGCAAGGTCAAATTCAAGATCACTTTGCGATAGTTTTGATGCACCAATAAAGTTCATTTTCGTAATCTTTATTTTTTCACCCTTATTTACATCAAATACAACAGATACACTACTCTTTCCTACAGGTTTTGTTGTCACTTCCACAACGGTGTCATAATAACCCTGAGTTTCCAGCTGTGAGATAAGCTTCTCTTTGGCACGTTTTACACGTCGTGTGTCATACAAATCACCTTTTTTAAGTCCTGTGCTACTTAAAAGTTTTTCACCATCAGTTCCCGTGCCATAGCCCTTAATCTTGATGTTCGAAATCGCAACTTTCTCTTTAAAATGATAAATAAGCCTACCACCACGTTTATCCACCCATACATCTTTAAAATAGCCCTGTTCAAAAAAGTTTTTAATAGACTGATTAATCTTATCAGCGTCCATAGAATCACCCACACGAACATCTGCTACTTCAAGTGCAGCTGTATGAGAGAGTTGAGATAGACCTTCAAATTTAATATGTGTAATTTTTTGTGCAAATAGAAATACCCCTAGCAGGGTCCATGTCAATAGTAGTTTTTTTATCATTATGTAGAAACCTTATATGTTTTACTAGTCAATAGTTTATCTTTTTTAATATAAGAAGTTCATAAAAAATCATGCTATAATCCTTCAATATTTTTGGTTTTTTTAGGAGTTAAATCATGCAGAGACAACGCATTGGTATTATTGGTCTTGGACTCATGGGAGGGTCACTTAGCTTAGCACTAAAAAAAACCTCTAAAGATTACTATTTTTTAGGTCTAGACCACAATCAAACACACTCCAAAGAAGCACTCTCTTTAGGTTTGGTCGATGAAATCGTACATAGCCTAGATGAAATTAAATCTTGCGATATTATTTTCCTTACTATTCCTGTTGATGGTATTATAGACATTAGTAAAAAACTGCACCCTCTTCATCCACTCTGTACCGTCATAGATTTAGGAAGTACGAAAGAAAAAATTTCACAGAGTATCCCTGATGAAATACGTCAAAATTTTGTAACAGCACACCCTATGACAGGAACAGAAAAGTTCGGTCCTGCTGCTGCAATACCTGAACTTTATCAAGATAAAACAGTGGTGCTTTGTGATATGCAAAAGAGTGGTGAGCATCAACAAAATCTTGCTATAAATCTTTTTACAACTATAGGCATGAACTTAGTTTACATGGGTGCAAAAGAGCATGATAGGCATGCAGCATTTATCTCACATATGCCTCATGCCATCTCATATGCACTTGCAAATTCTGTCATGCAACAAGAAGACTCAACAAGTATTGTAGCCCTTGCTGCTGGTGGTTTTAAAGACATGAGCCGTATTGCAAAGTCTTCTCCAGATATGTGGGAAGATATTTTTAGACAAAATAAAACCAATATACTTGAATCTATCTACTCTTTTGAAAGTGAACTTAAAAAGTGCCGTAAAATGGTAGAAAACAATGAATGGGAAACGCTTAATCTTTGGATGCAACAGGCAAACAAACTACATGATATTTTGATTTAATGAAAATTCGGGTGTTTATATTATTCTTGAATTCAAATCTCTAGTGCAACACTTAAGAATAAAGAAGATAAGGTCAAAGATGATATAAAAGACCTTTAAATTTCTGATATTTAAAAGGTTGTATATGAAATATCATCGTTTGACCCAACAAGAAAGATACCAAATTTGAGCTAAAGCAGGATTTCGGGTTGCTATTTAACCCTATTTTCTAAGAAGTACACTATCAATTTACGCTTCATTTTAACACCTATGCCTCTATGTACTCTAAGCAAATCTTTAAGTGGAGAGAA
>Ga0256839_1001254_pt1 | contig 31252 bp, 32 predicted proteins | sample 354166metaG_FD_185968 | JGI IMG/M metagenome (GOLD analysis project Ga0256839, IMG submission 185968) | Hydrothermal vent microbial communities from Mid Atlantic Ridge, Atlantic Ocean - 354-166 | ecosystem: Environmental > Aquatic > Marine > Hydrothermal vents | place: Atlantic Ocean: Mid... | reverse complement strand
CGATATTGAAACAGATTTCCGAATTGATGAAAGTATTGGCGGCAAAACCCGCACCCAGATTACCGCTGATGCGGCGATGTGTGATGCGTGCCGCGAAGAAAGTTTCAGCCCGTTTGAGCGCCGCTATCGCTATCCGTTCACCAATTGCACCCATTGTGGGCCACGTTTTTCAATTGTAAAATCAGTGCCCTATGATCGCGCCAACACAACAATGGCGCAATTTGAACTCTGTGATAATTGTGCCAGTGAATATAGCGACCCATCCGATCGCCGTTTTCATGCCCAACCGATTGCCTGCCATATTTGTGGCCCAAAAGCCTGGCTTGAATATCTGGGCGAGGGCATTGTCACATTTGACATGCATTCAATGCTCGATGATGTCGATGCGGTCTGCTCACTTTTGCAAAAAGGCGAAATTGTCGCCATTCGCGGCGTTGGCGGATTTCATCTGGCCTGCGATGCAACAAATGAAAAGACCGTTCAGCTTTTGCGCCAGCGAAAAAAACGTGACGCAAAACCCTTCGCATTGATGGCCCGTGATCTTGGTATTATTGAGCGCTATTGCCAAATCGACGATATTGAGCGTGGCCTGCTTGAATGTGCCGAGGCACCAATTGTATTGCTGGAAAAGAGCGCAACTGAAGTACTTCCAGATGTGGTTGCACCGGGGTTGGATCGCATCGGCTTCATGCTGCCATATACGCCAATGCATGCATTAATTTTACGACGCATGGAACGACCGGTGGTAATGACAAGCGCAAATCTGTCCAATGCACCGCAGGTTACCACCAATGAAGCGGCGAAGGAAAAACTCTCAGATATTGCCGATTATGCGTTGTTTCACAATCGCGAAATAGCAAACCGGGTCGATGATTCCGTTGTACGTGTGGTGGATGGTATTCCACGCCTTCTGCGCCGTTCTCGCGGCTATGCGCCAGGAGCGATTTCAATGCCGGACGGGTTTCAAGATGCACCCGATATATTGGCCTATGGGGGCGAGTTGAAATCAACATTCTGCCTGTTGAAAGACGGCGCGGCCATTCTTTCTCAACATCAGGGCGATTTGGAAGATGCGGAAACATTTGACGAATACCAGGCCAATTTGAAATTGTATGAAAGTATCTACAATCACCGGCCAGAGGCTCTTGTTGCAGACCGGCATCCTGAATATTTATCGACCAAATTGGCGGAAGAAGAGGCCCAAAGCCGTAATCTGCCATTGGCAAAGGTGCAACATCATCACAGCCACATTGCCGCCTGCATGGTGGAAAATAGCGTGCCGCTAAACGCTGCCCCGGTGCTTGGCATCGCGCTTGACGGCGTGGGTTTCGGCGATGATGCCACTATCTGGGGCGGTGAATTTATGCTCGCCACCTATACCGGTTACCAGCGGGTCGGCACCTTCAAGCCCGTCGCGATGATCGGTGGCGCAAAGGCCATAAAAGAGCCGTGGCGCAATACCTATGCACATTTGATGGCTGAACTTGGCTGGGCCGAGTTTAAATTTAATTTCGATCAGCTCGAATTGTACAAATACCTCGAAGCCAAACCCCGTGCCACGATTGACCAAATGTTGAAAAACAACATCAATGTACCATTGGCCTCCTCTTGTGGGCGGTTGTTTGATGCGGTGGCCGCAGCCATTGGCCTGTGTGATGACCATGCGGCCTTTGAAGGCCAAGGGGCCATGTTGCTTGAGGCGGCGATCGACCATGATGTTTTGAGTTCGGGCAATGAAGAGAGCGCTTATCCGTTTTCCGTACCCGATCTGCAATCAACATTTATGCCGTATATTGAACCTCTTGCCATGTGGCAGGCCTTGCTGGGTGATTTGATATTGAATACGCCAGTGCCGATTATGGCGGCGCGTTTTCACAAGGGGCTTGCCAAGGCAATTGCCCTGCTGGCTGAAAAATGCGCGTCGAGGCAAAGTGAGCAGGTTTACCAGATTGCCCTTACAGGCGGGTGTTTTCAAAATGCCACATTGTTGAAACTGGTTGAAAATAAACTCTCCCAAATGAATTTTGAAGTGCTCACCCATTCACGCATTCCTGCCAATGATGGTGGGCTGGCTCTTGGCCAGGCTGCCATTGCTGCAGCAACTATTTTGAAAGACAGGAGTTAATTATGTGCCTTGGAATTCCGGGACAGGTTGTTGAAATATCAGATGCCACGCGCAAACTCGCGATGGTTGATGTGAGCGGTATCAAGCGCGAGGTCAATCTCGCCTGTATCGTCAATGAGGACCATACGCTGGACGAATGCATTGGCGACTGGGTTCTGGTTCATGTGGGATTTGCCATGAGCCGTATTGATGAAAAGGAAGCCGCCCTTACCATGGAAGTTCTGCGTGAACTGGGCGAGGCACAGGAAGAAATAGAGGCCATGCGACTTTCGGGCCAAAGATAGGACTGAGTTTATTCTAATGAGCAAAGAAGATCATCTTTCAGGGCTTTACCCTTTCCTTCATGGCAAAAAGCAGGATGCCACGTCGATGAATGATGCTTTGCTTGAATCTGTTCGGCAAAAGGCCGCCGACCATGTTTCTGTGTTTGAACGATATTTTGAAGAAAATCAGGCGCCGATTGTAAGGGCCGCCGAGGTCATTGCCGAAATGTACCGCAATGACGGTCGACTTTTTACCATGGGAAATGGCGGATCGAGCTGTGATGCTGCCCATGTTGCGGTAGAGTTTCTACACCCCGTTACGGCTGGGCGTCCGGCGCTAACCGCAATAAATTTAACCACCGACATCGCTATGATGACAGCTGTCAGCAATGATGTTGGCTATGACCATGTTTATGTGCGCCAGATTATTGCGCAGGGACGTAAGGGCGATTGTCTGATTGGAATGTCAACAAGTGGTAATTCGGAAAATCTCATCCGCGCGTTTTCCAAGGCGCGTGAAATGGGCCTGACAACAATCGGTCTTGCAGGCATGAGTGGCGGCGAAATGGCCAAGACTGGCCTTGATGCCTGCCTGGTGGTTGAAACCGACAGTATTCACCGCATTCAGGAATGCCACGTGGCGACCTACCATATTCTTTGGGATCTGGTGCACACTTTATTGGCTGACGATCGGGGCGGATCGGCAATTATGGGAGAGAACTCATGAAATATGTAGATGAATTCCGCGATCCGGAAAAAGCAAGATCACTGTTGAAAGAAATCAACAGACTGGTCACCGAAATCGACACCTGCAAGGATCGACCGATTTATATTATGGAGGTATGTGGCGGTCATACCCATTCGATATTTCGCTATGGCATTGAGGGGATGCTGCCCAAGGAGATTGAGCTGATTCATGGGCCCGGTTGCCCGGTTTGCGTTTTGCCAATGGGTCGGGTCGACGATTGTGTGGCACTTGCAGAAATGCCCGGCACGATATTTACCACTTTTGGCGATGCCATGCGGGTGCCAGGTTCGAAAAAAAGCCTGCTTCAGGCCAAGGCCGATGGGGCTGATGTTCGCATGGTTTATTCGCCACTTGATGCCCTGCAATTGGCCAAGGAAAATCCAGACAAGGAAGTTGTATTCTTCGGCCTTGGCTTTGAAACCACCATGCCAAGCACCGCCTTTACCGTGCTGCAGGCAAAAAAGGATGGCATCAATAATTTCTCTTTGTTCTGCAATCACATCACGATAATTCCAACTGTTAAAGCAATCTTAGACTCGCCCGACATGCAGATCGACGGGTTTTTGGGCCCCGGTCATGTGAGCATGGTAATTGGCACTCGTCCCTATGAATTTATCGCAAGTCACTACAAGCGCCCGCTGGTGGTCGCAGGTTTTGAGCCGCTTGATGTGCTGCATTCCGTGTGGATGGTGCTCATGCAAATTGTTGAGGGGCGGGCGGAAATCGAAAATCAATATGCCCGTATTGTGCCCGATGAAGGTAATGATGAGGCGCTCGCCGCAGTTGCCGAAGTATTTGAATTGCGCGAGTTTTTCGAATGGCGCGGGCTTGGCTCAATCGACCATTCAGGCGTGCGCATGCGCAAAGAATTCGTCGCCTTTGATGCGGAACGAAAATTCACTGTGCCGGATATAAAAATAGCTGATCCCAAATCCTGCCAGTGCGGTGAGGTTTTAAAGGGCGTCATTAAACCCTTCGATTGCAAGGTTTTTGGTAAAGCCTGCACGCCGGAAACACCGCTTGGTGCTCTGATGGTCTCTTCTGAAGGTGCTTGCGCTGCCTATTATCAATATGGCGATCCGGCCCGGATGCGGGAGCTTGAAAAGGCATGAACAAGCACGTCGTGATGAACAAACCGCCGAGAAAACGCGGAACATTGAGTGTTAAGAAAATATCGCTCGCCCATGGCGGCGGCGGTAAAGCCATGCGCGATTTGATCGATGATGTATTTGTAAATGCCTTTGATAATTCCCATCTCGCACCGCTTGAAGATCAGGCGCGATTTTCGCTGGACGATCTTGCAAAGCATGGCGACAGGCTGGCGTTCACCACGGATTCTTACGTGGTTGACCCGCTATTTTTCCCCGGTGGCGATATAGGCAAGCTGGCAATATGCGGCACCGTCAATGATCTGGCTGTTGGCGGCGCGACCCCGCTTTATCTTACCTGTTCGATGATAATTGAAGAGGGAATTGAAATTGATTTATTGCGCAGAATTGCCGCTTCAATGGCGGCGGAAGCAAAGATTGCCGGGGTTCAAATAGTAACCGGCGACACCAAGGTGGTTAATAGGGGCTGCTGTGACAAGGTCTTTATCAACACCGCCGGAATTGGTGTTATTCGTGAAAATTGCAATTTGGCAACAGGTGCGGCCGAGCCTGGAGACATTATTCTTGTTAATGGATTGCTCGGCGATCACGGGGCAACTATTTTGGCCGCGCGGGGCGATATGATACTTGATGCGCCGATCGAAAGTGATTGCGCTGCATTAAACGGATTGATTGATGCTTTGCTCGATGATTGCCCGGAAATCCGTTTTATCCGGGATGCAACGCGGGGCGGGTTGGCAACCGTGCTCAATGAGATTGCCGAAGCCTCAGGCGTCAGCATCGAAATTTCAGAAGACAAAACACCGCTTCGTGCCGAGGTAAAAGGTTTTTGCGAAATTCTTGGACTGGACCCGCTTTATCTCGCCAACGAGGGAAAACTGGTCATGGTCGTACCACCAGATAGCGCGGACAAGGCCTTGAAAATTATGCAGTCTCACCCCTTGGGCAAAGGAGCTGCTGCAATTGGCGAGGTTGGTGATTGGGATGCGGGCCGGGTTACCATGCTGACAAGTTTTGGCGGCAGACGCATTGTCGATATGTTGGTCGGCGAGCAATTACCGCGAATTTGTTGAAGGCAGGAAAGGGTCTCGTCATGCATGAAATGGGTATAACCCGCAATATTGTTTCAATTGTTGCCGAGCACGCAAAGAGCCAAAAAGTGCGCCGTGTGCGCCTCGAGGTGGGCAAGCTTTCAGCCGTGATGCCGGATGCATTGCAGTTTTGTTTTGATGTGGTTGCCAAGGGCACTGTGCTTGAGGGTGCCGTGTTGGAAATAGTTGAAGTTGTCGGCAGTGCGAAATGCCGCAAATGCCATGCGGATGTTGAATTGCATGATCTTGTTACCGCCTGCAAATGCGGGTCGCGCGACCTGCAACGCTTGAGCGGTGAAGAATTGAATATCAAGGAAATGGAATTGGAGGCAGCCTGATGTGTGGAACTTGTGGATGTTCTGATGGCAATAAAGCCACAATAATTGACCTGCAAACCGGTGCGCATACCCATATTGACGCGGATGGGAACGAAATTACCCATACTCACGATCACGATCACGATCACGATCACGATCACGATCACGATCACGATCACGATCACGAGCATGGCCATACCCATGAGCATTCGCACGATCATGATCACGCACAAGCGCATTCAAATGCCCACGGCACGACAATAGCGCTGGAACAGGCAATCATGCAGAAGAACGATGCGCTCGCAGACCGCAATCGGGCGTGGTTTTCTGGCCGGGAAATTCTGGCACTCAATCTGGTAAGTTCTCCAGGCTCCGGCAAAACCACGATACTTGAGCGCACCATTCGTGATCTTATTGGTAAAACCCCAATATGCGTTATTGAGGGAGACCAGCAAACCGCCAATGATGCCCAGCGCATCAAGGACAGCGGAGCACCGTCGGTGCAGATCAATACTGGTACTGGGTGCCATCTCGAGGCCGATATGGTCATGGTGGGCGTTAAAGCGCTTAAGCCTGCGAGTGGATCAATTGTGATGATTGAAAATGTCGGTAATCTTGTCTGTCCGGCTCTTTTTGATCTGGGTGAGGCGGCAAAAGTTGCAATCCTGTCGGTGACTGAAGGTGAAGACAAACCAATTAAATATCCACATATGTTCCAGGCTGCAGATTTGATGCTGCTAAACAAGACAGACCTTTTGCCATATTTAGATTTTGATGTTGAAGAGTGTCTTGCCTATGCGCGCAAGGTAAACCCAAAAATCAAGACCATCCAGCTTTCCGCAAAAACCGGAGAAGGTATGGAAGATTGGTACGCCTGGCTTGATGCCCAACGCATTGAAGCCAGCGAAAAGGCTTTCGCCTGAGGAAAATCTGAATGCTATCTATTTTGATTTTGGGTTTTTTACTGGGCATGCGCCACGCGGTCGAGGCTGATCATATCGCCGCCGTCGCCGCACTTTCCACCCGCAGCAATACGCTATGGCATGCTGTTAAACAGGGTGCCGCGTGGGGAATTGGTCATACATTGACGCTGTTTCTATTTGGCTCGATCGTTTTGTTTGTCGCCAATATAGTGCCTGAAAATATAGTTCACTGGATTGAGATTACCGTTGGCATCATGCTGGTGTTTTTGGGGGCGGATGTATTGTGGCGGGTTTGGCGTGAGCGCGTGCATTTTCACAGTCATTCACATGGCCCCAACAATCGCCATTTTCACGCCCATTCGCACAAGGGCGAGGACCGGCAGCAGCATGATAAGGCATCCCACAAGCACGAACACCCGCAAGGTTTTCCCGTACGGGCATTGCTGGTCGGATTAATTCACGGCATGGCAGGGTCGGCCGCACTGATATTGCTGACATTGCAAACTTTGACCTCTCCCTGGTTGGGACTGGTCTATATAGCCATATTTGGCGTTGGTTCAATCGCCGGGATGGGGCTGTTTTCACTTGTAATTGGAATTCCATTGCGGGCGGCGCGCCATTTGACATGGGTTTATAATGCGCTGCAATCAACGGTTGGAGTGGCGACCATAGGGCTTGGCCTGTTCACGGTCTTTCAGCTGAGCAGCGGATAATACATCAACTCACACACCGTATGGCGTCACTAATCAGCTGGTTTTAATGCGTTGAATTTCATCGGTAATCTGTGCTGCAATTTCCGCTGGCGGGCGCATGGCCGCATTTTCTGTGGTATTCACCACAACCCACGGGCCAAGCGTTTGATTGTCGGACAATGCTAAATATAAATTGCGAACTCTCGATTGAAGGTCATTGTCTTTCTCATGAACATCATATTCCAGATCGGTGTAATCTCGCTTGTTTTTCTTCGCCACATTGGACTTCGACACATTCAGGTCAGTATCCAGAAACACATTTAAGAATGGAACAGGCAACCCATACATGTTGATTTCAAGATTATAGATCCAGTCGATCATTGCTTTTGATTGTTCATCAGCAACCTTCGCCCCCTGATAAGCCAGGTTTGAGCCGATATAGCGATCGGAAATCAGAAAATCGTGCGTGTCCATGAGGGTTTTAATCTCGCCAATTGATTCAAATCTGTCCAATCCATAAAGAGTTGCCACAACACGCGGGTCGTCAGGGTTATTTGACCTTCCGGCAAGAAAATCGCCAAGCGCTTTACCGGCAATATTGGTGGCATATTTTGGGAAGGCAATTTTGGCAACGCTATAGCCAAGCCCAACTAATTGTTCGGCCAATTGATTGGTTACGGTATTTTTTCCAGCACCATCGCGGCCTTCAATGGCAATTAATTTTCCCACAGAGTTATGACCTTCTAATAGATATGAACCCGGCAATCAGAATTTTCAGCCGATTGTGCGCAAAATGAACAGGTGAGGCAATCTCTATATGAATAGCCGTGGGCTTTCTAGGCACTAGCTCACCTAATTTTGAACCGCCTGCAAAAGTTTAATTACTTAAAGGTTTGCTTTTTATACGGTGTTTGAGACAGGTCGTTGTCTGGTTTTGTTGGGTTTTATGGCGCTCGGGGACAGATTTTCAGAGTGATTTTGCAAACCCATTGGCAGCGCTTTTGATAAGAGCGGCATCGTGCCCTCCAATCAGCAGGTATTCATAGCCATCCTTCGACCATGATGCGGCCAGCATTCCGTGCATCTCGCTCACTACGATTTCGCGCGATTCCTGGTTGCCGGAACGAATGATACAAAGGGCAATGGGGTCGCCGATTTTGGAAAGAAAGGTCAGTTGCATCAACGGTCTGCCTTCAAATCCAAGAATTTGTGCACGTTTGTAGTCAAGCTGGCTTTGTTGGACCAATACCGACAGGTCAACTTTTTTGCCAATGGATTGTGAAACCTTGTCCAGCTCCAAAGTTGCCGCCTTGGGTTGCTGTTCAATTCCAGCCAGAGTGGCGTTGATATACAGGGTTTGGTATATTGCAACAAATTCACGCCAGTTTTTATCCTTGTGTTGCCCGGCAAAATACCCGGCAGATAAACCGCCAATGAGAAAAACAAATGAAAATGCCGCGATCAATCCGATGGATTTTGCAGTAATATTTGCCGCCTTGGCTGGTTTTATTTCCGGCAGGTCGGGCATCTCCGGGGCGGTGTAAAGTAACAGATCAAAGGCAGAATTAATCTGTGATTTATTCAAGGCCAAAGCTTTTATTCGGGTTTGAATTTCAGCACTATTTTCCAAGGCCCGTTGTATTTTTTCCGCGCGCGTATGTTCAAACTCACCATCAATGAACGCAGTAAGTTCCTCATCACTGAATGTTGGAGGGTTGGTCATCCGAATTCACTTTCATTGCTTTTAAACTTGTTTTTGAGTTTGACCCGAGCTGCCGCAAGACGGCTCATTATTGTCCCGACGGGAATTTCGAGAATATCAGCAGCTTGCTGGTAACTATATCCTTCTGCATAAACCAGAATAACTGTTATACGCTGTGCCTCCGGCAAAGCTCCTACCTGCAATAACACCTCCTTGAAGAATAAATTCGATTCCGGCCCCGGTTTAACATCAGCAATCTGATTTTCATCAAGAACTGTCATAGCGCCGCTCTGACGAACATTTGCCGCACGAAGTTCATTGAGCCAGATACGCTGGGCCATGCGAAAAATCCAGCTTTTAAGGTTACTTCCCGGTGTGTACAGGTGTGCTTTTTCCAGCGCACGCACACAGGTCGATTGCGACAGATCATCGGCGGTCTGGGCACTGCCCGTCAGAACAAGACAATACCTCCATAAATGTGGATATAGCGGTCTAAGCCCGCTTCTGACTTCATTAAAAGAACTTTTTTTTCCAAACATCCGAATAAATCTAGCTCAAGCGTGTTTCATCAGTACCACTATTTTAACAAGCTACAATAATCCGGGAGAAAATAAATGAATAAAATTACCACAATAGCACTTGCAGCACTTATCGGCCTGTCTGCCTCAACACTTGCCACAACGACATCTGCACTGGCTGAAGGCGCGCCATCAATGGCGGGTGCAAAACAGTATTTCGTAAATCTCAAGGATGGCGATACCGTTTCAAGCCCTGTAACAGTTATCTTTGGTCTGTCGGGTATGGGTGTTGCGCCTGCTGGCGTTGACAAGGAAAATACTGGCCACCACCATATTCTTCTCAACCGCCCGCCTCTGGGGCAGGGTGAAGATGGCGCTGATGAACTTACCAGTTCTATTCCTGCAGATGAAAAACATATTCATTTTGGTAAAGGCCAAACAGAAAAAACCCTTGAGCTTGCCCCTGGCAAATATACCATGCAGTTGGTACTGGGTGATAAAGACCATATCCCTCACAATCCGCCTATAACTTCGAAGGTGATTACGATTACGGTAAAATAACGCCGCATCTAAAATACAATATAGCCAGCAATTAAGCGGGAAGGGGTTTCACATCCCTTCCCGAATTTGTATGGGAAAGATGCTAATATACCTCGCAACTATATTCGCCGGACTAGGGCGTGCCTGTTTTTGAACGGTTTGGTGTCTAAAAGGCAGTGCATATTTGTCTAAAAAATCGCGCCGAGCTACTGTATCAGGAATAAACTGTAACCCATGTGTCCGGTATGGACCCTGAATTTTGTGGTGCCCGGGGGCGGATTTGAACCACCGACACGCGGATTTTCAGTCCGCTGCTCTACCCCTGAGCTACCCGGGCACTCTTGCTTTTGATGCACAATCATCTGAAGGTATCAGCCGACCAATGATTTTCACCAATGACAGACCGCAGATGATAAAGTTTTAGCGAAAAAATTGACCGCTAAAGGCACATAGCAAAAGCCAGCGGGTTATAGGCATTTCAACCTTCGCTGTCCAGCCTGTGAAGTCGCCAAATTGTAATTATTTTCAATGCCTGCCGAAATCCGCATTTGAGCAAATTGTTTGGCCTCATTTTATTGCTTTGAAAGGCAGGCACTGGCAGCCATTTCATCGAAATCAGCCTGCCGAAATCCAGTTGAAATGCACCGGATACCCTTCGCCTTGCAAAAGCGAACAGGTTTCATAAAGCGGAAGACCAACCACATTTGTATATGAGCCGATGAGTTTAACCACAAATGAGCCGGCAATTCCCTGAATTGCGTATCCACCAGCCTTGCCGCGCCATTCGCCGGATGCCAGATAGCTGTCTATTTCATCTAAGGACAGTTTTTTAAACCGCACCCTGGTCTCAACCAGTCGATGCCGGGCAGCGCCCTTTGGGGTAATCAGGGTCAGGCCCGTATATACCCGGTGTGCACGACCCGAGAGCAGTTGAAGGCACATAGAAGCCTGATCCAGCATTTCCGCCTTGGGCAAAATTCGTTTTCCCTGCGCAACCACCGTATCGGCTGCCAAAACAAACCCGCGGTCAAATTCCGGCACCCGCTTTAGTTTTTCCAAGGCAAGCTCAGCCTTTTCCCGTGCCAGCCGTTTGGCGAGCGATCGCGGCGCTTCGGCTTTATGCGGCACTTCATCTGCATCAGCAGGCATGAGGAGGTCGGGCTCGATACCAACCTGTCCCAGAAGGGCCAGGCGGCGAGGGGAGCCAGATGCAAGCACAAGTTGGGGCCTGACACTCATCAATTCTGCCTTTTAAGAATGGAGCGGACTATCGTTACTTAAAGCGATAGGTAATACGCCCCTTCGTCAAATCGTAGGGGGTCATTTCCACCAACACTTTATCACCGGCCAATACGCGAATGCGGTTTTTGCGCATGCGTCCAGCCGTATGGGCAATGATCTCATGATCATTTTCCAGTTTAACCCTGAATGTGGCGTTGGGGAGCAATTCGCTCACCACACCGGGAAATTCTAATACTTCTTCTTTCGCCATGCGACTAGATTAACCTTTCGAGACGTCTTGAGGTGCCTGCATGTCATTGAGACATTTGATAGCAGACCTTTAATTTATGTTGGTTCATGGTTGGAAAGTTACGTAAAAATAAAGTGGTCTAAACCGCTGAATCCAAATTCTGTTTCAAATTTACCGAACAATTTCCAATGCCCATGCACTGAACCAAAGCTTTATAATCAGTTTCTGCCGAATCGTGCAACAATTCTTGCAGTTAAATCATCCCTAACTTGACGATATGCATCAAGAATGATGCTGCGACGCCCCTGAATTTTGGTTGCATCGGCAATTGACCAGTTCTCAACGTCAATCGAAAGGCTGCGTTTTATATCCAAAGCAACCGCATGGGCAACCGGCGACAGGGTAATGATGAGGTCAAAATAGCTGTCATCAAGATCTTCAAATGCGCGGGGTTCATGGTCACTTATGTCGATGTTTTTCTCAGCCATAACCTCTACTGCAAACGGGTTGAACAATCCATCGCGAACGCCTGCCGATGAGAAGAATATGCTGCTCGGAAATTCCGCAATTGCAATTGCCGCCGCCATTGGTGAGCGCACAGCATTTTGCGCGCACATGAAAAGTACGGACCCTGGAAGCTCATGATCGGCTTTTGAAATCAATTAACCCCTCCAATGTAAAACGCAAACAAGGGTAAACAGTCGCCTTGCAGTATCAAAGTCAATTTCAATCTTGCCATCCAGTCGATCCATCAAGGTTTGCGATCCCTCATTGTGAAGCCCGCGCCTGCCCATATCTATGGCCTCAATCTGGCTTGGTGAGGATGATTTGATGGCCTCGTAATAGCTTTCGCAAATCATGTAATAGTCTTTTACGATGCGCCGAAACGGGGTGAGTGATAAAATATGCACGGCAATTTGCTCGCCCGCCTCGTTGGAAATATCAAACACCAACCGTTTTTCAACAACCGAGATTTTCAATCGAAAAGGCCCTTCATTGGCACCTGCCGGTTGAAAGGAATTTTCCTCAACCAAATCAAAAATGGCAACCGCGCGTTCATGTTCCACATCCGGCGTTGAGCGACCAATAGATGCATCATCCAGAACAACTTCCATCAGGCGCAGGTTTTTTGGATCCTTGCTCATGCCCGCCTCAAAGGTTCAATCTAGCAGCAACAGAGCGGCCGTGCGCATCCAGACCTTCGGCTTCTGCCAACGTGATCGCCGCAGGCCCGATCTGGCGCAATTGTTCGGGGCCACAGCGTAAAATGGATGTACGTTTTACAAAATCCAGCACCGATAGGCCAGATGAGAAGCGGGCCGAGCGCGCGGTTGGCAATACATGGTTCGAACCACCCACATAGTCGCCCACGGCCTCGGGCGTATAGCGACCAAGGAATACCGCACCTGCATTTCTGACCTTGGCGAATAGCGTATCCGGGTCATCAACCGCCAGCTCTAGATGTTCCGGCGCAATACGGTCGATCAGTTGCGGGGATTGCTCAATATTTTCGACGACAATAATTGCACCAAAATCCTGCCAGCTTGCCAGCGCAATGTCTTTTCTTGGTAGGGTTTTGAGCTGACTGGCAATGGCCGTTTCCACCTGATCGCCAAATTCGGCACTATCGGTAATCAAGATAGATTGGGCCGAAACATCGTGTTCTGCCTGCGATAACAGATCAACGGCTATCCAGTTTGGATCATTGCTTTTATCGGCAACCACAAGAATTTCAGACGGGCCGGCAATCATATCAATGCCAACCTTGCCAAATACCTGTCGTTTAGCTGCTGCAACAAAGGCGTTTCCGGGGCCGACGATTTTCGCAACCGGTTTAATCGTATCGGTTCCATGCGCAAGGGCCGCAACCGCCTGCGCCCCGCCTATACGGTAAATTTCTGAAACGCCGGCAAGATGGGCCGCCGCTAATACCAGAGGATTAAGCACCCCATCTGGAGAGGGAACCACCATGACAATGCGTTCAACCCCGGCGACCTTTGCCGGCACAGCGTTCATCAATACTGAACTTGGATAGCTGGCTGTGCCACCCGGCACATAGAGGCCAACGCTCTCAATCGCCGTCCAGCGCGAGCCAAGTTCAACCCCGATCGGGTCTATATAGCGATCATCTTTAGGCTTTTGGCGTTTGTGGTGGGCTTCAATCCGGTCGTGGGCAAGGGTTAGGGCGGCAAGTGTTTTCGCATCCACCTTTGAAAGTGCGGCTTCAACTTCATCCGCAGTAATTGCTAGCCTGTCCGGTGTCAGATCAAGCCGGTCAAAGCGGTTGGTATATTTAATAACCGCTTCATCTCCGCGCGAAACCACATTGGAAATGATGTCGCGGACAATCTGGTCAACGTCTTGCGACATTTCCCGCTTGGTCTCCAGCAGAAGACCAAATTTCTCATCAAAATCGCTTTGGCGAATATCCAGGCGAACGACCATTTTAATTTCTACTCGGATATTGAACTACGGGCTTAAGGCGTATCATTATCATCTTCGTGGTTTGGAAGCGAGGTGGTTTCCCAGGAAGCTGCCATATCGGTTAACTGTGCCTCGATACATTCAACATCAAGATGAATTGTAGCGCCACCAGCAAAAATCACTTCAATCACGCCCTCCGGGCCGGTTTCATCGCTGTTTTCATTAATATATTTAACCGTCAGCAGGCTCAGTACAGCATCCGGCTGCTTTTGATTAAGCCCCATGCTTTGAACCTTGTTTACCCGCTCAAAATGCATAATTGCCTTGCGTCGTTCGTAAGTTTTATCGGTAGAATTCCTGGCTGCCTGTTCCCAGACAAACCTGTTGAGTTCGATCACGAATTTCTTGCCCTTTGGGTCGAAATGTAAATCACCGACTTTCATTACAGCATCTTGAATATGGGCCGCAATTATCCCCAAATCCTGATCATCAAATGCAATGAGCTTTAATCTGTCCATAGTTTTGATATTCCGCCAAGGGTTGCAAATTTGAAATGGTTATAGGCAAAGATCAACACCCTGTCATCAACAATCAAATATGAACCAAAACGCCAATTTCCAAGGGTGCCCTTGGCGCAAGATCAACAGCTATTTACAGCTCTAATCGCGAATACGAACAATTTTCGCACCGCACTTGGAGAGTTTTTCTTCCAGCATCTCAAAACCCCTGTCCAGATGGTAAACACGGTTGACCGTGGTCTCTCCATCGGCCACCAGTGCCGCGATTACCAGCGATACGGATGCGCGCAGATCGGTTGCCATAACCTGAGCGCCATTCAGTCCATCTACCCCGTTAACTGTGGCTTTTTGCCCATCCAGCGAAATATCCGCCCCAAGTCTTGCCAGCTCCTGAACATGCATGAAGCGGTTTTCAAATATCGTTTCAGTGATTTCCGATGTTCCATTGGCCCGGGTCATCAACGCCATGAATTGCGCCTGAAGGTCGGTTGGGAACCCTGGAAACGGCTCGGTGGTCACATTTGCGGGTGAAAGCGCGCGGCCATTTCTGCGCACCATAATGCCGCCCTCATCGACTTCGATTTCCGCACCAACCTTTTCCAGTGTATCAAGTACGGTCTGGAACAGGTGTGGCTGAACGCCTTTCAAATATACCTCGCCGCCGGTCATGGTAACCGCCATAGCAAAGGTTCCAGCTTCAATGCGGTCAGCGACAACCCGGTGATGCGCACCATGCAGTTTTTCAACACCTTCGATTGTGATGGTAGGCGTACCGAGCCCTGAAATTTTGGCTCCCATCGCATTAAGGCAAGTGCCCAAATCAACAACTTCCGGCTCCTGCGCCGCATTTTCAATTATTGTTATGCCTTTTGCCAGACTGGCCGCCATCATCAGCACATGGGTTGCGCCAACCGATACCTTGGGAAAGCGGTAACGCGTGCCCGTAAGGCCGTTTGGAGCAGATGCATTGATATAGCCGTGGTCAATTGAAATATCGGCACCAAGGGCCGCAAGGCTGTCGATGAAAAGATCAACCGGACGGGTGCCAATGGCGCAGCCGCCGGGCAGAGATACGCGGGCTTCGCCCATTCTGGCAAGCAAAGGCCCAATAACCCAAAAGCTCGCCCGCATTTTCGAAACCAGCTCGTAGGGAGCGGTTGTATCGATGATTTCGGCCGCTGAGAAGTGGATTGTGCGCCCACTCATTTCTGAAGTGCCGCGACGTTTGCCTTCAACACGATAATCAATACCGTGATTTTCCAGAATTCGAATGAGCGAATCGACATCTGCAAGCCGGGGAACATTTTCCAGAACAAGGCTTTCTTCACTCAGCATTGATGCAATCATCAATGGAAGTGCTGCATTTTTTGCCCCGGAAATCGGGATTGTGCCGTTAAGAGGGCCATTGCCCGTGACAAGTATTTTATCCATGAAGGGAATTAAAGCCTGTATTGGTGTGTAGAGTAGTAATCAGAAAATGAGTACCGAGCGGGTATGAAATCTTATTCTTCAATGTTTTTGTCGAAACTACGTCTTTGCCTTGCTTGCGCCTTGCGGTTTTTAAGGTTTTGGCGCAATTGCTCAGCCAGGCGTTTTTTCTTAATCTCACTTTGAGTCAATTGTGCGTTGGGTTTTTGGGTTTTTGGCACGGCAATATCTTTTGTGTCGTTAGTCATTGAGCCTTAATAATGGAAAGCTGGCAGAAACAAAAGGCTTCGCTACGGTGAATTATACCCATCTGCGCTTGCACTAATTTCAATGCTGTGGCATGAGGCGGGCGATCTGCAGAATTGTCGATAATCTTCAAAGGCAACTCAGACTTTGCTGTCGTAGCTCAGTGGTAGAGCACTTCATTGGTAATGAAGAGGTCCCGAGTTCGAATCTCGGCGACAGCACCATTATAATTGTTCAAAGGGCCTTGGCTTTAAACAGTCTTGGAAAAAAGCGACCGGTGGTTCTTTTGTATTCCGCATAATCCTCTGCCATCGCAGTAGTGCTGAATTTCCCTTCTTCATCACGAGATGCAGCCCAGTATGTAGCGGCCATTCCGACTACTGGAACAATTGCCCAAATATTCCAGCATGCAATCGCCCATCCACCCCAAAGCAATAGGTATGAAGTATAAAATGGGTGACGAACATATCCATAAGGGCCGGTTTTCAACAGCCCATGAGGGTTTTTCTCATCAAACGCCGATAGTAGTTTGGCTTCAGAGGATTCGCCAATTGTCAGCCAATACAAACCATAACTGGCAAGAAGTACTAACAGTCCAATTATCTGGGCAAATGCGGGTTGTTGCAGGGTCCAGGTTAAAAAGCCAAACAAAGCTGCGCTGGCGATCACCAGAAACGAGATGATTCTGGTGCCGTTTGGCACTTCACCCGGCATATTGAAATGATTTCGCATCGCCCAGGCGTGGGTTGCAATAATTATTGCTGCCAACAATGTAACTGCTGCATCAAGTATCATCAAAAAGCCCTTTATAATTCAATTCAATTGAGCGGCAACATATCTATTTTTGAGGTTTAGTCCATAAAAACAATGTATAAAATTCAACGGGCTGAATTCAGACTATTTTAAGCCTGCTTTGTTACTGTGACTATCCACACCTTTGGATAACCGCAAATAAACTGGGCTGGTTTTGTTTGATAATGCCAACAAAAATTTTGAGCATATGCAACCTCTGTCTTTCATAGAGCGTGGCGGCAGCAATATGCCCATCATATTTCTGCATGGTTCTGGTTTCTCCAAAGAGGTATTTACCAGGCAGTTTGAATGCGAACAATTGAAGGACCATCATTTGATCGCGATTGACCTTCCCGGGCACGGGAATTCGCCTGACGCCAGTGATCCCAGGCTGACTTATTCATATTCTGGTCTGGCACAAGCGGTATTGCATCAATTGGCAATATTAAATATTGAGCGCTGCATTGTGGTTGGGTGGTCATTGGGGGGGCAGGTAGCCCTCGAAATGCTGAATAATGTTCATAATGTTGCCGGGGTCATGGCCTTTGGCGCGCCTCCAACAACGGGTGGTGCGCTTGGTTTGTTAAAGGCAATGATATTTTCCAAAGACCTGCTTTTGGCCGGCAAGGCAAAGCACACATTGGCAGACGCAATACGGTTTGAGAAGGCAGCATTAGGGGAATTTGCAACAGGCCGGTTTGTTGATGCAATTATGCGAACAGACCCAAAAATGCGTCCATTCTTATCCCGCAGCATACTGTTGAACACTGGAACAAATCAACGTCAACTGGTTGAAAAAACATCTGTTCCTTTGTGTCTATTGCAGGGGGAATACGATCCGTTTGTTCGTGCAAAATATATGCAATCGGTAACCGGAGATACATTGTTTGGCGGTGAAACGACTATTTTCAAAAACACCGCACACGCACCATTTTTGGAAAATCAAAAAGAGTTTGATTTGCTTTTGGCCAATTTTGCCGAGTCTGTCGAGTATGGTAAAAGTAGTGCCGCACCGGCCGCCCTATCTGGGTTGGAAAATCAAAGACTGGCATCCTGAGTGTTTAGTATGACTTATCGGTCGAACTCATTAGTAAAAAGCCCGACAAATATGCCGGGCTGATTGGTCTTAGTTTTATGACTACAAAGCCTTAGGCTTCTCCAGGCGATTATTTTGGAGAGAGTACCATCATCATTTGGCGGCCTTCAAGTTTAGGCTCTGCCTCAACTTTAGCAATTTCCTCCGTGTCTTCCTTTACCTTCTGCAGCAATTCCATGCCCAGATTAAGGTGAGCCATTTCACGGCCACGGAAGCGGAGGGTAACCTTGACCTTGTCGCCATCATCAAAGAAGCGGCGAACGGCACGCATTTTTACATCATAATCATGCGTGTCGATATTAGGACGCATTTTGATTTCTTTAATCTCGATGATTTTTTGCTTCTTGCGAGCTTCAGCGGCCTTTTTCTGGGCCGCGTATTTATACTTGCCAAAGTCAAGGATCTTACAAATCGGGGGTCTGTTTGTTGGCGAAATTTCCACCAGATCAAGGCCTGCATCCAGCGCCATTTCCAGCGCCTCTGCAAGAGGTACGGTGCCTCGATTTTCTCCTTCAGCATCAATCAGCTGAATTTCTACTGCGGTAATTTCCTTATTTGCGCGCGGGCCAGATTTCTGCGGCGCGGATGCTCTATGCGGACGACGAATGGTTGTATTCTCCTCTAGTGGATAACGGTATATTGTTACGCTATTTGAGCCAATAATCTATTGGACCCGAAATAGCTACTCTCGATAGCACGATTTCAAAATAAAATCACCCCTGCAGATGAATTCTAAATTTCAATGCTAACTTTGCGCTTACATTCGAATTTTGGTTCGGCGCCTGCAATGCTATTGTGTCCTATGCTGCCCCCGGTTCGGCTTTTTCTGCGACCTCACTGGCGGCTGCTGCGATCGCCTTTTTTTGATCGCCATTCAGCTCGGTGTGCTCATCAAGGCCGGGTATTTGAACCCGCACTTCCTTACGGGCAAATTCAATGCCGTTATCTTCGAAACATTTTTGCACGCGGGTAAAGACATCCTTGCGGATAATCCATTGGGTGCCGGGCTTGGCCATGAATTTCCCGCGGATTACAATGCCCACATCATCCACATCATACACACCTTGCGACTTGAATGTCTGGATCAGATCGTCCGCGTAGGGGGCCTCTTTCATCTCGGCGCCAATGACCTTGAACAGTTTTTTGATTTTATTGGTATCCGTCCCAAAGGGAACGGTAAACTTGATTTTCACAATTACCCAGTCGCGGGAATTATTGGTAACAAGTGGAATCTCTCCATAGGGGATTGTGTGAACCGGCCCTTTGTGATGGCGAAGCTGGAGAGAGCGAAGCGAGATTTTCTCAACTGTGCCAACCGTGCTGCCAATGACCAGATATTCGCCAACCCGAAATGCATCATCCACCAAAAAGAATATACCTGCGACCACGTCTTTGACCAAAGCTTGCGCGCCAAATCCAACAGCAAGGCCGACAATCCCGGCACCTGCAAGCAGCGGGGTTATGTCAACGCCAATATTGCCAAGTGCAATCAACAGGGTCATCGTCGCAATTACGGTCTGTAAGGTGAAACGCACCATAGGCAATACGGTTGACAGGCGCGACCCACCTTGCCCGCCACCTTCGCCACCACCAGGTTCATCAGCGTTGAGATCAAACCCTTCGGCTGTTTGTTCTGCGGCAAGTTTGCGGTTAAGCAATAGAGTGACTATTTCCCAGACCAGATAACCTACAGCTAATATCATCAGCATTTCCATGAAATGCCCGGCAAATTGTGCACCAACGCTTGCCGAGGCCATATTCTCCAGATTAAGGCCCCATAGGTTTGAAATGATAATAATAACACCGGTAAACATCAAAACACGTCCAATGCGAATGTAACTCCGTTTGGTCGAGTAATAGGCCTGCCGGGCAATAATTCCATCGCCCTGCATGGGCGGAACCAGATGGCGCACCAGACCCCGTATCATTGTGTCCATGGCAGGAGACATTACAACCAATGCCAATACTACATATTGGCGTCCACCAAGCAGATCAAATCGGCCCGATGCAGCTATACCTTCGATGACAAACCACATGAAGATTATGAAGCCAATGGCTAACCAGGGGTAGAGCCTGGCAATACGCATTTCAATCGGTGTTACTTCTTCCGGCCGAGAGCCAATCATGGTAAGTGTAATACCTTCTCGTCCTTTGTAAGCAGCGGAAATTAACCAGATGAATAGTGCAGCATTGAGCCAGTAACCCAGTCTGGTTTCCCCCACAGGGACACCGTTCAAGGCCTGAAACTGGATGATGAATGAAGTAAATCCTATCAGTATTACAAAACCGATCAGGTTGCGATGATAGAAATTGGCAACCTCATCATTGGCCGCCACCAAGCGGAGTTCCGGGTTTTTGGGTGCATTCAAAAACCGTGAAAATGCCCATGCCCAACGTGGTATAACAACAAGTTGAACCATGAATGCAGAAATTACAGGTGATAGCTCAGGGTCGATATACTTCTGGATGATTGTTCGGGTAATGGCAAAAAAGATAATCAGTCCAATAGTGTCCCAAAATAATCGTGAGCTCAGTATTTTTAGGATTTGTCCGATTGACTGGGAATCATTGAGTGCTGCCGCATTGTTGCGTCGATTGCGTATCAACCGGTTAACGAGTAACTCCGCCAAAAGGCCTGCCCCGATTGCAGAGATAACAATTCCGCCAACTTCCACAATTTCCCATGCGCCAAATGTTCCAAAGAAATTTGATGTACTGGTTTTCAATCCACCCCAGATACTAGGAATTTTAACGATTGCTGTTACAAAATTACTGGCAAAGCCATTTACCCAATATTCAGTCAGTTCAACGAACGAAGTTTCTTTTCCGGCTTTCTTGGCCTGCTCCTTTTGAGCAACCGCATCAAGCCGCTCGAGCAACAAAAAACGCACCTGTTCGTCGCTGAGTTTGGATACAAGCCCACGCACGGCTTCGGGTGTCAATGGATCAGGCAGGGTGACCTTTGTGGTTTCGGTGTCGCTACTACCGGTAGATGGCATAAGTTGTGCAAATGAGACGGAACTGATTAGTAGCAATAATGCGCTTGCAAACGCAAAAACACCGAGCGAATGCGCAATTGCGTAAAGTCAATTTATCATCTGTTTGTCCCAATGAAAATTTTGGTCATTACAAATTGTTTCCAGATCACAATCGGCGTTTTTGAACAATCACATTGCCGACCGAATAGCCCGCACCAAATGAGCAGATGACGCCAAGGTCACCATCTTTGAGGTCTTCGCTGTTTTGAGAAAAGGCGATAATTGATCCGGCAGATGATGTGTTTGCATATTCATGCAAAATGTTGGGCTGTTCGCCCGGTTCAGGCAGCCGGCCCAGAACTTTTCGCCCGATAAAATCATTCATCGCCTTGTTGGCCTGATGCAGCCAGAGCCGGGAAATGTCGCCAATATCGATATTTTCATCTTTAAGATGCGAAAGAATAAGCTCGGAAACAATAGGCACCACTTCGCGGAAAACCTTGCGGCCTTCCTGCATAAATTGCATGTCGCGCTGGTCGCTCAATCCATCAGGTAAGGAGCGACGCAAAAAACCGTGATTATTGCGAATATTATTGGAAAATTTGGTCAGGCATCGGGTGGAAAGAATTTCAAATTGATCGGCGGCGACAGCGAGATTTTTTTGTTCCAGCAATACAGCAGTACAAACATCGCCAAAGATGAAGTGACAATCGCGATCACGCCATTCCAGGTGGCCGGAACAAATTTCCGGATTGACCATCAATATGGCGCGCGCCGAACCAGCGCTGATCATATCGGCAGCTGATTGAATGCCAAAGGTCGCCGACGAGCAGGCCACATTCATGTCGAAGCCAAAACCTTCAATGCCAAGCGCTTGCTGAATTTCAACTGCAATGGCCGGATAAGCGCGCTCATGATTTGAGGCGGCAACGATCACCGCATCAATGTCTTCGGCTTTTCGGCCCGCCTGTTCCATGGCGATTTTGGCGGCTTCTACCGCCATTTCGGCCATTAGCGACAATTCATCGTCATCACGCTTTTCAAATATCGGATGCATGATTTCCGGGTTAAGAATGCCGCTCTTGTTTAATACATGCCGCCGCTCAATACCGGAAGCCTTGAAGATAAATTCTTCGCTGGAATAGGCGATTGCATCCCGCTCGCCCCTGGCAATTTCTTCAGCATATTTTTCGTTTTGCAGATCAGCATAGGCGTTAAAGGCGATAACCAGTTCTTCATTCGTGATCACTTCCTTGGGCGTAAAAACACCCGTGCCACTGATCACTACATTCGACATAAACTATTTCCCTTAATTGCCCGATGAAATTGAGGGTAGCCGCAATGGCGCGTTCTCACAAGTTACCGTAAAAACAATCCCAGTTTAATATTGTGGCTAAACGCAGCGCCCGCCATCAACTTCCAGCGCAACCCCGGTAATAAAGTCGGCCTCATCTGAAACCAGATAGAGCGCCGCATTGGCCATATCGCGTGGCTGGGAAAACCGACCCAATGGAATGACTGACTTGAATTTTGCCCGAATTTCCGGCGTGTCTTCGCCCATGAAGTCAGCCAGCATGCCGGTTTCGCCTGCAACCGGGCAAAGGCAATTCACCCGAATATTCTTTGGCGCAAGTTCAACAGCCATGCATTTTGTCGCATTGATCACCCAGGCTTTCGAGGCGTTATACCAAACAAGGCCAGGGCGTGGGCGAAGGCCAGCAGTGGAAGCGGTTGAAAGAATGTTGCCGCCGCCCTGTTTTTCCATGATAGGCACGGCAACCCTGGTCGCGTGATAGATGGCCTTCATGTTCACATTACTGATGAAATCATACATTTCCTCATCAACCTGATCGAGTGGCATGTTTCTATGGGTAACACCGGCATTATTGACCAGAATATCAAGGCTGCCAAAATGCTCGACGGCAGCACTGATCATCATTTCTGTATCAGCAAATTTGCTCACGTCAGCGGTTACTGCAATTGCTGATTCACCGATTTCCTGCGCAACCCGCTCAGCTTCAGGGCCATTAATGTCAGCGACCACAACACGGGCACCCTCCTTGGCAAAGCGTTTGGCCATGCCCTCTCCAAAGCCCGAACCGGCACCGGTTATCACCGCAGTTTTATTTTCCAAACGCATAGTTTTCTCCTCTTGGGTTGAATTAGAGTGCGTCAAACCAGTTGATGCGCTCAAGGTCGCAAACGCGGCCCGGCATTATTATGCCGCCCAAGCGGAGCGATGCGTATAGCGCATCTGGCGTGAGCGAAATAAATTTAGACTGATTCAGTCAAAGAATGAAACAGTCTAATTATGTTTGAACACGACGGTTTTTGTGGCCGACATATGAAACAGGCCGTCAAAGCCCTTTTCCCGCCCGTGGCCGGATTTTTTGAATCCGCCAAATGGCAATTCAATACCGCCACCCGCACCATAGGTATTGACGAAAACCTGACCGGCCCGCACCCGTTTTGCCATCCGCATTTGCCGTGCACCGTCGCGCGTCCAAATCGCTGCAACAAGCCCAAACTCTGTATTATTGGCAAGCATGAGGGCCTCATCTTCATCTATGAACGAGAATGCTGCGAGCACGGGCCCAAAGACCTCTTTTTGTGCAATGCTGGAATTGGCCTCGACATTGCCAAACAGAGCAGGGGCGCAATAATATCCTCCTTCTGGTGCATTGCCTGCGATAGAGCCTTGCGCCAGTAGTTCTGTGCCGGAAGCAATAGCTTCATCAATAAAGCCCTGCACCAGCGTGTGCTGTTTTTTGCTGATCAACGGTCCTAGATCGAGGTCGGCATCATGCGGCCCGGCGACCAGTTTGGCGAATTTTTCAGCCAGCCGTTTGGTAAACTCATCATAGATCGAGGCTTCGATCAAAACCCGGGATCCGGCCGAGCAGGTTTGCCCGCCATTTTGAATTATGGCGTTGACAACCAGCGGCAGGGCGGCATCAAGATCGGCATCGGCAAATATGATTTGCGGAGATTTACCACCAAGCTCCATGGTGACACCGCGATTGTTGATGGCGGCGGCCTGTTGAATGGCTGTGCCGGTAAGCGGGGAACCGGTAAAGGTCACGAAATCCACGTCAGGATGGGCGGAAAGGGGCGCTCCCGCATCTTTACCCGTGCCGCAAACCACATTGAAGGCACCGGCCGGAAGCCCCGCCTCAAGTGCAAGTTCGGCAATTCGAATAACAGACAGACAGGCATCTTCAGCCGGTTTTAATACAATTGAATTGCCCATGGCAAGCCCTGCACCGGCAACCCGTCCGAGAATTTGCGCCGGATAATTCCACGGAATAATGCCGGCAACTACACCGTGCGGCTCCCGCAATGTGAGTGCCAGAAAATCGCCGGCAATTGGGATAGTGTCGCCATGAATTTTATCCGCGGCCCCGCCATAAAATTCAAAATAACGCGCACAGCCAACAATATCGGCAATGCCCTGCTTGATCGGCTTGCCGGTATCACGCGATTCAAGCGCTGCCAATTCCTTGGCGTTGCCTGTGATCAGTTCTGATAATTTCAGCAAAATGCGCCCGCGATCAACCGCCGCCATCCTGCCCCATTCACCCTGCTCATAGGCATGGCGAGCGGAATGAACAGCCGCATCCACATCAGCCTCATTGCTGGCTGGTATAGAGCCAAACGCCAACCCATCCGAAGGGGCTACGACATCCATGCGCTCACCGGATTTAGCCTCGATCTGTTCGCCGCCGATGATATTCATGAATGCGCGGCCCTGCGCGACGGTTTTGCTTAAATTTTCGCCCATCATAAATCCTGCACTGCTCGTTATTATGGTTTGAATTATTCCTGCAACATTTTGATGGTACTCATCAAGCAAATATATTTTCACAGCAAAAAATATTGGTACTGATTGAAAGTTTACCAATTGGTAAAAAATCATTGACGGAATTCCAAATCCAGCGCATTTTAACGGAATCAAACAATTAAATCGCCAAGGCTTGAATGTGAAAACACGTGAGCGATGGACGATAGGGAGAAAATACGTGACGATAAATGCAAAATCTGAAACCGGAAGTGGTCGCTTGAGCGCAGATCAGTATGAAGATAATTTTTCAGATCTGCATCCGCTACTTTCCCGGCATGAGGCACTGGTTGAAGCGGATCGCTGTTATTTTTGCTATGATGCGCCCTGCATGAACGCCTGCCCAACCAGCATAGATATACCATTATTCATTCGCCAGATTTCCACCGGCAATCCGATAGGCTCGGCAAAAACCATTTTTGCTGAGAACATTCTTGGCGGCATGTGTGCTAGGGTTTGCCCGACCGAGACCTTGTGCGAAGAGGTCTGTGTTCGCGAGGAAGCGGAAGGCAAGCCGGTAAAAATTGGTCATTTGCAGCGCTATGCGACCGACAATTATATGCAGTCTGACAATCATCCATTTTCGCGGGCAGCCTCAACCGGCAAAAAAATCGCTGTTGTGGGCGCTGGCCCTGCCGGGCTTTCCTGCGCGCACCGGTTAGCCGTGCACGGCCACGATGTGAGCGTATTTGAAAGTCGTGAAAAAGCCGGTGGCCTGAATGAGTATGGCATTGCCTCCTATAAATCGGTTGGTAATTATGCCCAAAATGAAGTGCAATTCATTCAGCAGATTGGCGGCATAGTAATCGAAAACGGTAAGTCGCTCGGCGATGGATTAACACTGGATGAGCTTCGAGAAAATTTTGACGCAGTGTTTTTGAGCATCGGCCTTTCAGCCGTAAACTCCCTTGGTCTGGATGGTGAGAATGCGCCTGGGTGCATTGATGCGGTGGACTATATCGCAGAGCTGCGTCAGGCCGATGATCTATCCAAATTACCGGTCGGGAAAAACATTGTCGTAATCGGCGGTGGCATGACAGCCATTGATGTGGCGGTGCAAACCAAGCTGCTTGGCGCGCAGGATGTTACAATTGCCTATCGTCGCGGCGCTGAAAATATGGGCGCATCACAATTCGAGCAGGATCTGGCCCAAACCCACGGTGTGGCAATTCGCCATTGGTTGCAACCAAGTCAGCTTTTGCTGGATGATGCGGGCGAAATCGCCGGTATTGAACTTGAATATACCGAGTTGACTGATAGCGGGCTAACCGGCACCGGTGAAATGGTCAGCCTTGAGGCTGACATGGTATTTAAAGCCATTGGGCAGAAATTTTCTGCACCCTCATTGTCGGCAAGTGGCATTGAAACACAATCCGGCCGTATAAAGGTAAATGACGAGCGGCAAACATCGCTTGCCGGTGTTTGGGCCGGTGGCGATTGTGTGGCAGGCGGCGAAGACCTCACCGTTGTTGCGGTTGAAGATGGCAAAATTGCCGCTGAAAATATTCATAAAATTTTGAGCGCCTAGGGCGCGGGAGACGAGTTATGGCTGATCTATCAATCAATTTTCAGGGGATTAAGTCTCCAAATCCATTTTGGCTGGCATCCGCTCCACCAACCGACAAGGCCTATAATGTTGTGCGTGCCTATGAGGCCGGATGGGGTGGCGTAGTCTGGAAAACCCTTGGCGAAGAAGGCCCACCGGTGGTGAACGTCAACGGCCCGCGCTATGGCGCAATTTATGGGGCAGATCGGCGTTTGCTCGGCCTCAATAATATCGAATTGATCACCGACCGTTCGCTGGAAATTAATCTGGCTGAAATCAAGCAGGTCAAGCGTGACTGGCCCGACCGGGCGCTGGTGGTCTCCATTATGGTGCCGTGCGAGGAAGATGCGTGGAAAACCATTTTGCCAATGGTGGAAGATACCGGTGCCGATGGCATTGAGCTGAACTTTGGTTGCCCTCATGGCATGAGCGAGCGCGGCATGGGGTCATCCGTTGGCCAGGTGCCGGAATATATCGAGATGGTCACCCGCTGGTGTAAGGAGACCACCGATATGCCGGTGCTGGTAAAACTCACACCGAATATTTCCGATATTCGTTATCCGGCCCGCGCCGCTAAACAGGGTGGGGCAGATGCGGTCGCCCTGATCAATACAGTTTCTTCGATTATCAGCGTTGATCTGGATAATTTTGCCCCCGTGCCAACCATTGATGGCAAGGGATCGCATGGCGGCTATTGTGGCCCGGCGGTTAAGCCAATTGCGCTTAATATGGTGGCAGAAATTGCCCGTGATAGTGAGACCCGTGGTCTTGCCATGTCAGGCATTGGTGGCATTACCGACTGGCGCGATGCAGCCGAATTTATCGCACTTGGCTGTGGCTCTGTTCAAGTGTGCACGGCGGCCATGACCTATGGCTTTAAAATCGTCGAAGAGATGGTTGACGGTCTTTCCAACTGGATGGATGAAAAGGGCTTTGCCAGTATTTCAGACTTTCAGGGCAAGGCCGTTCCCAATGTGACGGATTGGCAATATCTCAACCTGAATTATGTGACCAAAGCCAAAATTGATCAGGATCTTTGCATCAAATGCGGTCGTTGCCATATTGTTTGCGAGGATACCTCCCATCAGGCGATCAGCCAGACAATTAATGGCGCGCGCGGTTTTGAGGTGATCGACGAAGAATGTGTAGGGTGTAATCTCTGCGTCAGCGTTTGCCCGGTTGAAGATTGTATATCAATGGAGCAGATCAGCGGAACTGATGCGCGAACCAAGGCACCAATCCCTGAAGAATATGCCAACTGGACGACCCATCCCAACAATCCGGCAGCCGCAAACAAGGCGGCAGAATAAGCCTGCGATGTGTAAATGATCCAAAATCTGTCTGTTTCGTCAATGTGCCGATCAGCACAGACAGATTATCTATTCCGGGCAATCCTGAGTTTTCATAAACTTGGAGATTGTTATGGATTTTTCAATGTCACGACAGTGCCTGTCAAAGCCGACAGCGGAAGGATTGGAAGAGGCCTTCAAATTGTTTGGTGTGGCGGGGGCACCTGCGCGCGCGCCATGTAATCGAATTAGAAACAATTGTGCGGTTCGAATGTGCGTGGCCTTAAGCCGTTCGATGAATGTGGATGTTTTAGGCGCCTATACGGGTGGCATGGTTCATTCGGGGCGGAATTGTATGGGGGCTGAAAAATTTCGCCACATATCAAGCTCTCAGGAATTATTCAATTATTTGAGAGGGTCTCTCGGATTTTCATTTGTCAGGCTTAATACTGATGGGCCATCTCCGAGCGGAAAAGGGATACTATTTTTTAGAAATTGTTTTCATCGCGCAAGAGATGCTGAAGGCGTCAACAGGGGGGATCACATAGATTACTGGAATGGTCAGGCATATACCAACGCTGCGACCGGAACCGGTGCGCCACGCGGTCGTTTGGATCTATTTGAAAGAGCCGATCGGGTTTATTTCTGTAGACTGTGAGCTGTGTCGGGATGCCGGTCGGCATCAAACTGTTGGCAATATGTTGAAACGCTGGTTTTGCAAGCCGGGCGGGTTTATGGATAGTTCAGGAAATCTTGCCGGGGCTATTTGAGGGGCCGTTGAATATGCAAAAACCCATCGTTTTGTTTGTAACTCTGCCACATGGTGCAGGGCTTGAGCTGCCATCATACGAAACCGCGCAGGCAGCTGGCATGGATATGCGGGCGGCAATTGGCGAAAACAAGCCTTTGCGCCTTGCGCCGGGAGAGCGCGCGCTGGTGCCAACCGGGCTTTCCATTGAATTGCCAAAAGATCATGAGGGGCAGATAAGACCGCGCTCCGGGCTGGCCTTTAAACAGGGCATTACCGTATTGAATTCACCGGGAACCATTGATGCTGATTATCGTGGTGAGGTTAAAATCCTGCTTATCAATCATGGTCAGGAAACCTTTGAAATTACGCGCGGTATGCGCATTGCGCAAATGATCGTAGCGCCGGTGGTGCAAGTTAAAATTTGCCAGGTAAGCGAGCTTGGTAATACAGATCGGGGCGAGGCCGGATATGGCTCAACCGGCACCAGTTGATAAGATGATCACGATTATAGGTGCAGGCATTGCCGGCCTTTCATTGGGTTGGAAATTGGCCGGTAACGGCCACCGCGTGACAATTCTTGAAAGAGGCATAATTGCCAGTGGTGCAAGCGGTGCGGCCGGTGCCTATCTGGAGCCACGCCCGGGAAAGGGCAAACTGCGCGCACTTGAATGGGCATCGCACAAGTTGTGGCCAGAATTTGCAAAAATACTGGAATTGGAGGCCGGTATCAATATAGGTTTTCACAACAATGGTGTGACCTATATCGCCTACCCGGAAGGGCTGGAAAAACTCAAAAAAACAGCCGAATTTCATCGCGCATCCAACTGGCAGGTTAATTGGATGGATGGGAAAGTTCTGCGTGAGTTCGAGCCGCAATTATCTAAAGAAATTGCCGCCGCCTATCATCTGCCCCAGGTCTGCCAGGTCGATGCGCGGTTGGTTTGCAAGGCGCTTGCGCTGGCTTTTAAACAATGCGGTGGTGAACTGATTGAATATTTTGAAGTCAGCGATGTTGAAAACACCGATGAAGGATTGGTCGTCAACGGCAAAAATCACGCGCCATTTTCAACAGATAAGCTGATTATCTCCGCTGGTCACGGTGCGAATAAAATTGCCGGATTACCCAATGATATTCCCGTATCAAGACCAGTTCGAGGCCTAATGCTGGAACTGGCGCAAGCCAAAGGACAGGCGCCGATTTGCCGCCCGATTAAGCGACCCGATGGGGTGATTTTACCGCTGCCGAACGGAAACCTGCTTGTAGGCTCCAGCCATGAGGAGGGCGAGGAGGCAATCATTGCGCCTGACCAAATCGTCAATTCAATGTTGGAAAGTGCGGCACGCGTCGTTCCGGGAATTGCCGACCTGCCTTTGGTGGAAACGCGCATTGGGGTGCGGGCTTTGGTGGGGGACGGACTGCTGCGGCTGGGGCGAAGCGGTGAAATGCGCAATGTCTATTATTCCCTTAGCCATGCGGGTGCAGGCTTTTTACGAGCGCCGATTATTTCCGAAAAGCTTGCGCATATTATCGTCAATCCCGATGCCGAGTGTAGTTTTATAGCACCATTTTATCAAAAATGAACTTTTGGAGAAAACCCCATGAAAACAGATTTCAAAAAGACCATGAAAGAGTTCTATCAGCCGAAATCAAAAGAGTTTCATTTGGTTGATGTGCCGGAAATGTCGTTTCTGATGATTGACGGCCGGGGCGATCCAGGTTCCGCGCCGGAATATATTCAGGCCCTGGAAACACTTTACCCTGTCGCATACAAAGCCAAGTTCCTGTCCAAGACGCAATTGCAGAAAGACTATGTGGTGCCGCCTTTGGAAGGGCTTTGGTGGGCGGAAGACATGTCAAATTATACCGAAAATTATGATCGTTCAAATTGGCTGTGGACGATGATGATCATGCAACCTGAATGGGTGACGGCGGCGTTGATTGATGAGGCTAAAGCGGCGGCTGCAAAAAAATGCTCGCAGGAAAACCTTGATAAAATTCGTTTTGAGCGCTTTCATGACGGGCAGTCTTTGCAGTGCTTGCATGTTGGCTCCTATGCGGATGAGGCGCCGACCCTTGCCCGTTTGCACAATGAAATTATGCCGGAGCGTAGATTTGAGTTTAATGGCAAGCACCATGAGATTTATCTCTCAGACCCGCGTCGGGTTGCACCGGAAAAACTGAAAACGGTTCTTCGTCAGCCGGTTAAAAAAGGAACATGATATGACCGTTGAGACTGCAGATATTGCTGCCGAAATTACCCGGTTGCATGACTTCTTTACCCGTTGGTTTGCCGGTACAATCGAAAATGATGATGGCCTGTTTGATACAGCGGTCAGCAATCATCTGGTCGAAGGCTTCGTCAATATTCAACCGGCTGGCACAATGCTGGAGCGCGATATTCTGCTTGAGCAAATCCGTTTCGGCTATGGCAAAAATCCAGCTTTTAATATCAGCGTTGAAAATGTCTGCCTGCACCATCACATGCCCGGCGATATATTGCTGGTAACCTATGAGGAATATCAAACCGGGGCGATGAATTCAGCCCCTGAAAATGGCCGCCTTTCCACCGCATTGTTGCGGCCGGTAAACGGAAAATTTGAATGGCTTTGGGTGCATGAAACAGCGCTACCGCCTAAGGGCAGCAAGCCTGAAATTTCAGCCGTTTAGTTTTTACATACTTTAATCAACGACCTGTAATTTTAGTTGCTCGCTTGTTGCATCGTCTTTGGTTTCAACCGGGTTCTCGCCGGTCGCGGCAAATTCAAGCGCCTCAATTCGTTCGCCGTGGCGGGTAACCTTGCCGGTTGAGATCAAAATATCATCAATGTCTTTTGCCGTAAGATTAA
>Ga0256839_1001253_pt1 | contig 31263 bp, 26 predicted proteins | sample 354166metaG_FD_185968 | JGI IMG/M metagenome (GOLD analysis project Ga0256839, IMG submission 185968) | Hydrothermal vent microbial communities from Mid Atlantic Ridge, Atlantic Ocean - 354-166 | ecosystem: Environmental > Aquatic > Marine > Hydrothermal vents | place: Atlantic Ocean: Mid... | reverse complement strand
TATAACGATTTGCATGTTAGAGTTAAGCTCACCATTTAAGCTTGATTGAATATTTGCGCGGTTATCGCGGTAAGCAAATGTTGCTCCGCTATCGCCCGTTACATTAACAACGTCCCCAGCATATATATCGGCATTACCCTCAACAAAACCATTTCCGCCAGTTACCGTAATGTCCGTAACCCCAGCAACAGAAACATCCTTTGCAACATTACCAGCCAAGACCGCGTCATAATCCCATGAATTGGATTGCGCATTTACCTGTGGTGAGATCAACAGCCCCGCCATCATAATAGCAGTCGTTGATAATAATGTTGTTTTAGATAGAGTTTTCATAGCTTTACGCCCTTGATTGTTTCTGACTTAAATCCAGTAAATTTCTAATATTCAAAGTAAATTTTTACGCATAATGTACCCTATGGTAGAAAAACGCAAGAAAATATTAAGTAAATTTTAACTTTTATATGAAAATGGTAATTTACGCACGACCATAAAGATCTTCAAGGCGTATGATATCATCCTCACCTAGATAACTGCCTGTTTGCACCTCGATAATCTCAAGGTCAATTTTTCCGGGGTTTTCAAGAGCGTGAACAACACCAATAGGCAAATAAACCGATTCATTTTCCGATAGCAAGAATGTCTCCTCGCCTTTGGTAACCTTGGCAGTCCCCCTTACGACAACCCAATGTTCTGACCTGTGAAGGTGCTTTTGTAGCGATAATTTAGCATTAGGCTTAACGCAAATACGCTTTGCTTGGTGGCGCTCACCTTGTGATATAGAGGTATAATGCCCCCATGGGCGATATACGGTTTTATGGTGCAAAATCTCGCTGCGCTTATCTTGCTTTAACTTATTCACAATCAGCTTAATATCTTGAACGCTGTTTTTATCCGCAACTAATAGTGCGTCTTGCGTATCTATAATGACAAGGTCACTAACGTTTAAAACAGATATAAGCCTGTCTTTAGAGTAAATATAGTTATTTTTACTGCCATTAGTTATTATATCACCCTTACATACATTGGAATTATCGTCCTTAGCTGATACTTCCCAAACGCTGTCCCATGAGCCGATATCACTCCAACTTGCATCTAGCCCAACAACAACGCCCGAATCTGTATGCTCCATCACTGCATAGTCAATGGCAATATCGGGGCATTGCTCAAAGCTACCTTTATCAAGGCGATTAAAATCTAAATCATTTTTAGCAGCCTCGACCGAAGCCCGCGCATATTTTAGCAGCTCAGGCTGGTATTTTTCCAGCTCCGCCAAATAGCTTGAAGCCTTGAAGCAAAACATACCGCTATTCCATAAATACTTACCGCTTTTGATAAATTCTTCCGCCGTAGCTTTATCGGGCTTTTCCTTAAACTCGGATATCTCATGGGCATTGTTGCAAATAGATTCGCCCATCTCGATATAGCCATAGCCAGTATGTGCGTGGCTTGGTTTAATGCCAAAAGTCACCATATGCCCCTTGGCAGCAAGCTCCTCTGCGGTTTTAGTAGAAGCGGCAAAGGCATTAACATCCTCAATAACATGATCGGCGGACAATATCATTAATAGCGGATCATCGCCATCTTTCATAGCAATAATAGCCGCCGCAGCAATAGCAGGAGCGGTGTTACGCCCCGCAGGCTCAAGCACAATATTTCGCGCTTTATGCCCTATATTTTGCATGTTTTCTGCAACAATAAAGCGATGCTCTTCATTACAAACAACAATCGGATCATCAAGCCTCAATTTTTTGAGTCTAAGCGCTGTTTCTTGAAATAATGTCTTATCAGTATGAAGCGCAATAAACTGCTTTGGATATAATTTACGTGATAATGGCCAAAGCCTAGAGCCTGATCCACCTGATAAAATAACTGGTATCATTATATGCTATGTCCTTAAATTACATTATAATTTTTGGTCATATTCGCCGACTTCAGGGAATTTAGCCAGAAATAAATTAATCTCACCAAAAATATCATGCATTATCTGCTCTGAGCAAGGGCTTTCAATCACAATCACAAGTGACGGCTTATTCGATGAAGCGCGGATAAGCCCCCATGAACCGTCTTCAAGAGTAAAGCGCACGCCGTTTATCGTGTTCACATCAATGATTTTCTGACCTAATATAGTCTTATTATTTGCAGCTTTTTCCGAGAAGTGAGCAATCGCCTTATCCACCACCTGATATTTTTTATCATCAGGGCAATGCGGCGACATAGTAGGGGAACTCCAAGTCTTTGCAAGGCTTGCGACTATGTCAGTCATCTTTTTATCGCTTTGACGATCCAACATCTCACATATTAATATAGCGGATAAAATCCCATCATCATAACCGCGCCCTAATGGCTCATTAATGAAGAAATGCCCGCTTTTCTCAAATCCTGCAAGGGCATTAAGCTCATTAACGCGGCGCTTGATATATGAATGCCCCGTCTTCCAGTAATCAGTTTTAACATTAAGCTCTTTCAATCTATCATCGGTTAGATAGAGGCTCGTGGATTTAACATCGACAACAAAAGTAGAGTTTTTATGCAGTGCGCCCAAATCACGAGCGATTAAAACCCCGACTTTATCGGCAAATATCTCCGCGCCTGAATTATCGACAACGCCGCATCTATCGCCGTCACCATCAAAGGCAAAGCCGATATCTGCATTTTCTTTTACCACCGTATCCGCAAGTGCGTGCAGCATTTTAAGGTCTTCGGGGTTAGGATTATATTTAGGAAATGTGTAGTCAAGCTCGCAATCCATCTCAATAACCTCACAGCCAATGCGCCTTAACGCTTCGGGAGCGTAAGCCCCAGCCGTTCCATTACCGCAAGCCACAACTATTTTCAGCTTTCTTGAAATGGAGATGCCCTTAACAAGGCTTTGGATATATTTCTCTTTTATCCCATCAACATAGTTATAAGACCCGCCGCCAGAAGATTTAAACTTCTGTTCCAGCACTGTTTCTTTTAACTTGCCCATAAGCTCGGGTCCGAAAGTTAGAGGGCGCTCTGCCCCCATTTTAACGCCAGTCCAGCCATTTTCATTATGGCTAGCTGTTACCATGGCAACCGCCTTGCAATCCAGCTCGAATTGAGCGAAATACGCAGTGGGGGAGAGGGCTAGTCCAATGTCATAAACCGCGCAGCCAGAAGATAGCAGCCCCATAATAAGTGAGTTTTTAATGCTCATGCTATATGAGCGGTAGTCATGAGCCACCACGATTTTTGGCTCTTCCATCATGTCGTTTATGACTGTGCCAAGCCCCATGCCTAAATTAACAACGCCCCGCAAATTTAGCTGCTCAGGATAGAGCCATCTTGCGTCATATTCCCTGAACCCGCACTCATCTATGACGATTTCGCGTTCAAATTCTTCTGTATTTTCTTGTATATCGCTCATAATTATTATCTACCCGTTTATTGCGTTTATTTGTTCGACTAAGCATGCTTGATATGCATGAAAGCCAGTTTTAGTGAATATATTAATATCAGAATTAGATTTAACCGAATATAAAAACAGCCCGATTGGCACTGTGCTTATTAGATAAAGCGCAAAAAATACGGTTATTATAAAAAATTTACGGACATACTTCATATGAACTTCAGACTATACTTTATTAAGTTGCTTTATCTTTTTAGGACTTACTAATGTAATAACCGTACCAAGTAAAGAAAAGTTTAAGCTTTGAAGTAAATTTTGAGCATAGGTGATTTGATTCATTTTAGTTTTCTTCCAGCGAATACATAGGATATTTTGGCTGTCTTGCGCAAGTATGCTCATATCTGAAATATTAGAAACAGGAGGACCATCTAGCAAGATTATATCGTAATCTTGGGATAATCTCGCCAATATTTGTTCCCATGTTTTTGCGCTCTTCTTAATAATATTAATATCATGCAATGCGCCTATGCCGATTAAATCAACCGAGGAGTCTTTGTCTTTATATATAACATCACTAAGCTTAGAATCACCATTTAGTAAGTCGCCAAGCCCTTTTTTGCCATGTAATTTGAATGCCTCTCCCAATGTTGGGTTTCTTAAATCGCAGTCAATAATAATAGTTTTTAGACCCTCTAATGACATTTGGCATGCCGCCGCAGCAACAAGAGCAGATTTACCATCTCCCCTTGCCACGGAAGTAAAGTTGAATATTTTATTTTTAGGGTTATCTTTGATGCTTCTTTTTAAATGCGCGGTTAGCGAGCGCAGGGATTCTGAATAATCCGATAGCGGGTCTTTATATAATTTCCTAACGGAGTTTTGTATCTCCATTTTGATAGAGCCGCTTAATTTAGGAATTAACGCGATATTTGGCAGTGAAGTCAGTTTTTGAAGCTGATTGCCGTTATATATGGTTGATTGCATGTAATCCAAGATAATTGCAATGCCAAGCCCGATAGCCGCCCCTCCAATAATTGACATTAGTAATATTATTTTCAAACTCAACCCTTGAGGTTTTGCAGGGGAGCTTGCCTTAGATATTATTGAAGCATTGGCAACTTGTACTTGCACGTCTTCTTGTATTTGTATTTCTTTCCACCGCGCATCAAGTTTATCAAGCAGCTTTTTACGCGCTTCAGATTCTCGCTCTAATGATGAGAGGGTTATGTCATATCTACTCATTTTATCATGTTCAATTTTCAAATCATTTATGCGCATCTTTATTTCATTAACATTGGCTTTGGCAAGAATATATTCGCGCTCTAGCGAAGAGGTTATTTTATTTACTTCATAATCAATTTGATTTTTTATGCTTTTAAGGCGGTTATTAACCGAAACCATTTCAGGGTGAGATTCTCCATATTCTTCACTTAATTTAGAAACCTCATCTTTTACCAAAGCTTCGCGCTCTATAAGTCTTTGAATAAGGGTTGATTTAATAATTTCAGGCGCAGTTTTTAAGGATTTGCTGTTGCTTATTTCTTGCCACTTAACTTGCGCCGCGGACAATTTAACCTGTGCATCTATTAATTTCTCGCTTAGTTGCCCAATTTTATTTTCTAAAATATTTTGCCCATTATTATCAATTAAATTGGTGCTTTTTCTGTATTCCGCAATTTCATTATCAATTTGCTTAACGCTATTACTTATTTGCTGGACGCGATCGCGCAGCCACTTATTAGTGCTTGAAAGCTCTGCACTGCCCAAAGACACTTCTTTTTTGATATATAAATCGACCAGAGTATTAACCAACCATGCAGAAAACTCTTTATTATTAGATTTATAGCCAATTTTTATAGCCCGAGATTTAGGGGACTGGCTAACCGTTAGGTTTTTGAGCGCATAATTTATTAGTGTATTTTTCAATATTTGCTTATCACTTTTAATATTTCCAAGCAGTAATTTAGGCTCATCAAATACACCCATTCTGTTAAGAACTTCCTCCATAAGCTCACGAGATTGCAATACTTGGATTTCAGATAATATATATAATGAATCTATTTTAAGTGCGTCATTTAATGCTTCTATTTCTAGATTTTTATTCTTGTCCTCAAGTAAAATCGTGGCATGAGCGTAATATATTTTATCAGACGTTTTTGCATATGACGCACCAAGCAAAGCCATCAATAAAATTGATATGGCTATTATGGCTTTATGCCTTAATATTGTGCCTAATAAATCGTCAAGATCGATGGACTGTTCATTGCTCATGGCGCTTTGTCCTAAAACCATTTTCGTGTGATAGTCAGTGTATCACCTGGTGAAATTATTGATAATGTATCGACTGTTTTTGTTGTGATAGCGCCTTGTGACAGGCGGGTAATCTCTGCTGTGTTTTCATTTGCGCGATATGTGTATCCACCAGCAATAGCAACGACTTGCTTAACAGTCATGTTAGGAATGAACGGATATTCCCCAGGCGTTCTAACTTCGCCAAGAATATAGATATTTCTGTAATTAAGAACCTCAATGCTCACCTTAGGGTCAAGCAAATAATCGGGCGTAAGTTTTTGCGTGATAGAGGCTTCTAATTCCGAAGTAGTAAGCCCGCTTACTTTTGTGTCAAGTATTAGGGGAAATGAGATATTGCCGTTCGAGCCAACATTAAACTCACCCGATAGCTTCTCATGACCAAATACTGTAAGGCGCAATTTATCGCCAGTACCAAGGCGATACTCTATGTTTTGCACAATTTTTGTTTCATTCATAGCGGGGCTAACCGCGCAACCCAAAAGAGAAACTGATAGTAATGCAATAGTAGTGATGCTTAGGAATCTCATATTCATGCCTTTTATATTATATCTGTAATTTCATAGAAAGATTGTACAAGTTGCTGTTGAAAGTTCTTATATTGATATTATTTTCATCTTCACTTTGTTTTATATGGTTATACGCGCCCAATAGCCATAGGTTTTTATTAATTTTATATGTGATTCCTACTCCGCCATTTGTTCTTTTAAGCTGCCTGTCTATATCGCCTTCATAGTTTTTAACAGTGTAGGAGAGGCTAGGTTTTAGAAATATGCTAGGCGCTAATTCGTAATATGCAAAGGCAGAAACAATATCATCAACGCTAGAAGAAAAACCATTCAATGTTGATTCCGTTATTTCTCGCTTTCCCGCAAGGTTTAGGGCAAGCAAGCTTGACGGCTCCCACGTTGCATCTGCCGAATATATTAAAGCATTTATATCGCTAAAGCTAGTGTCATCAAATGATTTACTCACGCTCCCAATTCTTATATTAGCTTTAAGTAAGCTTGAGCTGCTATTTATATTTAATCCAAGCCCGCCAATAAAGCCCCTCGATGAGCGTTTCAAGCCATTATCATCAACCGCTCTATCATATTTAATTTTTTGCAGGCTAGCGAATATAAATGGCGATATCATGCGGTTTTTGGCAAGTCCAATATTTGCAGAGATAAGAAGTTCATTCCTATCCCTATCAGAATTATCAACAAACAAAGTGGGGGTTGCATTATCTTTAAATGCAAGCTTCTTCAAATTAGCATTTATCAAAAAATCAATATTTGCGCCCTTATAATCCACGCCAGTATTTAGGATAAGCTGGTTATATAATGTGGGTTTTAGCTCACCTTGATCCTCGGGATCGGATCGCTGGGAATGATTTTTGCTGTATTCTATTGAAACGGGGATATGGATATCGCCTAAAATATCAGCCCTAGCCGATAGCCGCGCGGTATAATCCAAATAATTTTCATCAGAGTTTTTCTTGTAAGTGCCTTTTTCTGCTTGCAGGCTTGCGGATATAAAATGACGATTAAAATCAGAGCGCAGGGATAGGGAAGGTCTTATTTTGTGCAGAGCATCTTCGGATTTATTATCCTCGCTTGAGTATAAATTATCCGTATATTCCAGCGAATTAGTAATGTCAGGGCTTAATATTAGTCCTGCAAATCTAATGTTTACCCTGTCATATTCGGGGGTTTCTCGAGTTAATACGGAAAGCTCTTTTTCTCGCTCTTCCATAGATATAGCTTGCGCGTTTGCTGCGCCAATTATAAAGGCGTGCATGATAGTTGCTGATAATATGGCTGTGCTATATTTCATATTTACATTAATTAAGTGGTTAAAACATGTGTATAAAATGCGAACGCAGTAAGATTGTGATAGTAATTATAGTATCTTTTAGGTGAAAACACCAGCCTAAGAGGTTAATATAATGTAAATATTTTGCTGTGCATGGAATTGTGGGTTATTTTAGTTTGAAAATAATAGTCTGAATTCCAGCATCTGCTGGAATGACGGTAAATATTTAATTTTATTAGGGGTTATTTTGAGGGGTTATTATATATTTCGCATGTAGCCTTGCCAATTTCCTGCCAGCTTGGAATAGTATTTTGGAGGTTAGCAACATTTTTACCCATTTGAGTAGATAACTTGCGGTCATTTATTAGCAAAACCATGGAATTAGCAAGCCCTTTAGCGTCATTTTGATCAATAAGATACCCATGTTTTCCGTCTTCTAAAATTTCAGCAAAAAGCCCAATGCGAGCCGCTATGATTGGTCTTCCAACAGGTATTAGCTGCATCAAAACTCCCGAAGCATCAATATCGCGATAGGGCAAAATCATGGCATCAGCATTAGAAAATAGCTCGCCAATCTCATTATCTTTAATAAAGCGTAAATCCCACGTTATAGAGCTTTCAACGCCCAAATTCTCAGCAAGATCAAATAATGGCTGCATATCCATTTTCGGAGATCCAACAATATTAACATGGCATTTCGCGCGCATATCGGCGGGCATATCGGACAGCGCATTTATAATAATATCAACGCCTTTATATGGTTTTATCTGCCCAAATAGTAAAAAGTCCATAATGGGAGAAGAGTCTGACTTAGGCGCAGAATTATCTGTTCCCGAATCCAAAAAACCATGCTGGACAATCGATAGCTTGCTTTTATTAATGCCATGATCCGCTAGCGTTTTTACCGCAGATTTTGTATGGACTATCAAATGATCAAATTTGTTAAATATCTCAATAGAGCCAATGGCTTGCAGCTTAGAGCTTGGGTTATTATTAAATGGCGAAGAGTCATGAACCGTAAGAATAGTAGGGGCTATTTTCCTGAAAAGCGGAATGAAAAACCGATCCATAACAGGCAGTGGCGCCCACTGGAAATGAATAGCGTCAGGCTTAAATGACTTAAGCGCGAACCATAATATAATCAAGGAGAAGAAATGTGACACACCTTTTAAAGCTAAAAACAGCTTTTTCGGTAGCTTTTTCATGAACTTAGTCTGGAAGCCATAATAAAATAGCTGCTTTATATCGGGATCGCCGCTGCCTTGCTCATCATTGCTTAGATATTTAGTGAATAACACAACTTCATGCCCATTATTTTTAAGCCCCTGCACAAGCGCATGATCATAAGGATAAGTGAATAAAGATGGGTCAATTACGGCTATTTTCAAGGCTTGCTTTCCTGTTTTATATTCATAAAAAACACTCTACCCTTATTATAATAGTCGCGGTTATAAGTAAATGGATTTGACCATATTAATAACGTTAATATAAGGCTGTGCAAAGTGGGAGGGAGGACATATTCCCCCAAGACCATTAGCTGGATTAGCAAAGCTGCTTTTATATATGGTGAGCCATTACCTCTCCAAAAAACCAAGAATATGAATATGAAATAAGCTAATGCGCCAATTATGCCATATTCAAATATCATCTTCCCCCAACTTGGATTATGTCTTTCATAATTAACATCTGTAGAAGCAAATGTTCGAATAATTGAACCCGCGCCAAGCCCAAAAATGGCGGTTTTTGTATCATTCAATATATAAGTATTAAGGGTTGGAATGATTGAAACAAACCTTGCATATCCGCTTGATTCTGTGCTTTGGAATTCGGCGGCGCGATTAACGGTTTTATCAACTCCGACAATAACACTCCAAATCGGAGCGGTTATAACGCCGAGCAGCAATATTCCAAGTATAAAAAACTTGCGGTGCTGCACTAGATATATAGGCACAAGGGCGAATAGTATAAGAAGCCCCGTCCCCGAGAAAGTAACGGCAATTGCGCTGGTAAATAAAATGATGCGCTTCCAGTTTTTGAAATATATTATTTCAACCATGATAGCAACAGCTAGAAGTTGAGAGAAGTTTGAAGGCTCTTGCATGAAAAAGCCGTTACTTTTAAAAATGCTAGAGCCATAGCTTAGAGGGATTGTCCCGTTAAATCCTTGCTGTATGATATTTTGCATAGGCATTAGGTCAAGGAAATACGCAATATTAGCGCCCACCACAAATTGCAGAAAATATTGAGATATACCAATGATGGCTATAATAACCATAATTCTTTGGAAATATAAAAACTGTACCCCCGCCATTGTGGAATTATTCTTTAGACCAAAAGCATAAGGCGCGTGAATAACAATCAGCAGTAATATAGAGCCAATGGAAAAGGCTTGCCCGCCCAATATTTGTGTTAGGGCGAGCGCTCCGACCATGCTTAAATATAGGAGTAAGTTATTGCTTTTTAATTCTAGCCTGCGGGTTATAAACCCATAAGCAACCACCCCAAAGATAAGCGGAAGCCCTAGTAAAATTTGTATATTGCCAATAGGAATGGCAATTTTTTGCAGGAATGTTGCGCAAATCAGCATGGCTATCAATAGCCATGACGCTATAGGATCATGGCTTTGAATATTACTTGGTGAGCATTGCTCTTTCATCGAATAAAGCCTTCCAAAAACCAATAGACCACGCCATATGCATTATCATAGCGGCAATTCCAGAAGCTGCAATAGAAATATCCCTCGCTTTATAGCTAAGCACCGCGCCATAAATAAGGCAGATTAATATCCATGCATTTATTGGCAATGCCAAAATAGGGAATATCGGAGATAATAGAGCAAGGGCGGCGGCAGGAGCAACGCCAGCGGGTATCATTTGTCTTATTCTTGGGCGATTTTTATGTTTGGCAATCATTTTTGCAACGCCGCGCCCAAAATTATAATATTGTTTAAATAACGCTTTTGCGCTTGCCCTTGGGTAGTAAATCAGACTCGTTTTCCCCGTAAGCCAAATTTTGCAGCCCTTTTTAGCCATTCTATAATCAAGTTCATAATCCTCGTTATGAGAAAAATTATCATCATAGCCGCCAACTTCGCGAAATTTTTCAATTAGAATAAGCGCATGATGACCGTGATCTACCCACTTACCTTCTGCCTCGTCAAGCCTGTGCGGTGATCCACCATTACCAATTTTCGAGTTTTGCGCGGCAGCGACGGCTTTTTGAAATGGAGCTTTATCAATATTATCACTAGCAGTATTCATGGAAACAACAACGCTGCTTGCTCCTGTTTCGCGTTGCTCATTAATAAGGGTTTGGATATAATCATCGGGATATTTCGCATGCGCATCAATTCGGATAAGGTATGTAGCGCCCTGCCCAAATGTTTCAACTACAAGATTTACCGCCGCACTTTGAATTTTCTTAGGGTTATGAAGATATGATACATTATCATATTTATCCGCAAGCTTTTGAGCTATCTCAGGGGTTTTATCCGCGCTCCCGCCATCTGCTATTACTATATGGATGGAAAGACCGCAGCTATTTGCAACCATGTTTTCAACAAGATTTTCTAAATATGCTTCCTCATTAAGGCAAGGAATAATGGCAATAATATCAAACATGAATAATTATCCTTTTTTAATGGATCGTTTAAATTTTAAAACAGTCATAGCGACAGAATAAAGCGGCGGGCGCAGAAATTCCTTATAAACGGCAAAAACACTAAATAGCAATAATGCCACTTTCTTTGGAGTTTTTATATTAACGCGCTTTGCATAGCGATCATAATATTTGTTAAAGAAGTAGTTAGTATAATATATCGCCCAATATATGCGTCTGAATTTATTAACGCGCTGCCCACCTGTTTTGACTTGCGACATTGGCAAATGCATGGTGTGGCAGTCATTTGTCACATAAATATCATAGCCATTTACGAATAGATTCATCTGATAGTCGGTTTCTTCCCGATAGCCATTTCCGCGCGCATAAAACCCATCAAACGGGAATTGTTCCAGCAAATCTTTACGCGTAAGTATGATCGCATTTGTAAAGGGCAGTGATAAATCGCCATCATAAATCGCGCCATTTACCAGCTCACATATCACATAATTCATAGGTTTAGAGCGGCGCATACCATTGCCAAAGCGCAATAATGCGCCATCAAGGTTTTCACCATCACGCATATAAATCCTGCGCCCTGATACTGCTCCTGCATCTAAAGATTTTAGTTTTTCAAGGCAAGTTTTGGCGTAACCGCGTTCCATATATTCATCATCATCACAAAACAGGATATAGTCATTGCTAGCTAGGTTAGAGCCGATATTGCGAGCTTCCGATGCGCCAACAGATGTTGGGTTGTCATGTATCTTTAATGTTACATCGGGAAAGTCTTTGGATATATTTTCAAGCACTTTATGAGTTTCATCATCTCCGCCGTCATTGACAAATATAATCTCTGATACGCCTTCTTGCGCGAAATAGCTTTGCGCCACTAATTTTAACGTATGCGCTCTATTTTTAGTGGGAATAACCATGGATATCATTTGAACATGCCTTTTTCATAGTCGCTTTCTAATTGCCTAAGCGCGGCTAACATTTGTTCTAGCTTTTCTTTATGTGCCTTATCATCGCTAAGCATAGCGGGCATATTCATAAGCTCTTTCATTTGTAAAACCGCATTTTTATACATTTGCGAATTTTTATTATTAGCCCCGCCCTTAATGGTGCGTTTTATGATCGCCTCTAAAACACCAGTAAGGGAGGCTCGCCATTTCTGCTTTGCACGTTTCATATTATTTTGATAAATGCCCTCAATCTCTTCTATAGATGAAAATTCAAGCTGGCGGAGCGGCGAATTAATAGTAAATAAGCCTTTTTGAAATATTGTGCAGTGATAGCCAAATTTAGACACTATATTTCTTATATATTCATTCATAGAGCTAGGAGCTAAACATACAGGTTTATATGGCATCCCAAGAGACATTGACCAATCTGCCCATTTAAACGGCATGATTTCAGGGCTGGTCGCAACTGCAATCCACGGCGTTCTAAGCGCGTCTGCTATAATTGCCGCGTGCATAGATTCCGCCAAAACAAGCTCCGCGCTTCCTATGCGCTTTATAATATCATCAGCCGCCCCGCATGGGCTTACATATTCGATGCCAAGGTCAAAGCAAATAGCCTCCCACGCGCCATATCCTATAGATTTGAAGTGAGGAATAAATATAACTCCTTCTTTTTTTGTTGCTTTAAACTTATCCATATTGGCAACAAGAATTGCAGGATCGGTTAAGGCAAGATCAGGAGATATATTAAGAAGCCTTGCGGTAAGAACCCCCCGCACGCCATATATTTTCCATTTCTTGCTATCATCAATATCAAAAGGGGGTAGGGCGTAACCCGCACCAGAGCCAAGCACCGCCTTAAACATGTCTTTAGGTATATTGTTATCAAGAACAGTTCCAACCCCAACAAAGCTTATGTTATCGCCTTCGTTCCAAATGTCTTTGTTATGAGAGTTTTCACTCCATATCCAGCCATTAAGATCATCACCAAAATTGCCATGTTTTGATTTCCAATAGTGAATTTTCATGTCATGCCCTTGTTTTTGTTATTATAAATAAGCATACAATATACGCGCCATATAGATAACGCAATGGCTGCAATAACCGCACTATAACCAACGCCAATAAACCCAAATATAGGTATCATAACAATATTTAATACAGCAATCAAAGTTAGCATTAAGAAATTCCCCCCCCAAATTGCCCAATCTTGGTGGCGAGCATATGATAGATGCTGCAAGCTAGCAGTAGTTAGCTTAATCCATGTTGCAAAAAGCATAAGCCATAAAACTGGTGCATATTGCCTAAATTCTGGTCTGTCCATGAAATCGCCAAGTACAGGAATCACAGCCCCTATAATAATGGCTAATATCGCTGTGAAAACCGAGGCTTGAATAGTGATGTTTTTAGTTAGCGATGACAATTCTTTAAACTGCTCGCCTTTATGCATGGCAATCATTTTTGGATATGCAAAGGCGAATATACCGCTAGCTAGCAAAGATGAGATTGCAATTATAAACGCGCCGTAAAAGCTTATAATACCAACATATTCGCGCCCTAAGAAATGTTCAACCACAAATCTATCAATATATACAGATGCAACAATGCTCATCTCACCAAACCATATGGGAAGGGTCTTTTTAACATTTGAGTAAAGGTGGTTTTTGTCAAATGGCGTGGATAGCGCTAGCCTCCAAGGTAAGGTTCGCCATATATATGCTACGGTTATAATGCTTAAAGATACGCCGCCCGCCCATAATGTTATGATAGTTTCAACCGTTCTAAATGATGGATCATAAAGCCCTAATGCTATTGCTGGAATTACCCAAATGGATGATCTAAAGAAGAACACCACATTTGATATTATCGGGCGGCTTAGCGCAATAAGATTGGTACAGGCTACGGTTGATATGCCTTCAAGCACACATAATAAAATCGTAAAGCCAATGATTTTCATGCCAATTTCAGGTGAAAACAACAAAACCCAAAGCAGCGCCCCAATAATAAGCAATATATAATTAGAGATATAAAATGCAAACTCATCTCTAAGCTTTATCACAAGCTCATCTGGCGCAAGCCCCACTATTTCCCTTGAAATCCTATATTCAAGGCGCATCCCAAATATAGGAATAGAAAGCGCAACGACGGCGGCAATAAGCCCGTATGTCCCAAGGTCATAAAGCCCTAAATACTTCCCCATATAAAGCATTAGCAGCATTTTTATGGCTAATGAGCCTAGGCGAAGTGACATGTTGAAAACTCTAGGAATCATTAGGCTTTTTTTACGGTTAATTGTTTCAGCCAAGTGCCAACTGTTCTATGATGTCTTTCAAACAGATACCACAAAATAATCGCAACTATATTTGATAATATAATAGCGACCGCAAAGAATGCTAAATCATTTTCTTTATCAGGAAAGCGCACATATAAATAGGTAAGAACCGTAAAATGGATTAAATATAGGGAATAGCTGTAATCAGCAATAAATTTTATAATTGCCGTAAGGAATTTGGGCGGGGTAATATTATCGCCAAGGACAAATAAGAATGAGAAAATAGCGCTTGCCAAATATGTTCCGAATTGGAATTCCAACAAATTTACATTGCCATCCATTTTCAGCATGATGATCCTGCCAGCCATTAAAGCTAGTGAAAAAGCAAATATAAGCAGTGCGAATAATTTTATTTTTTTATCCGATAATGACATCCATTTACCCGCATTAAGGAAGAACAAACAAGCAAGCATCCCTAAGCCCCAGAGCATGGTTAAGCAATTATCATACCCACCAATGAAATGATATAGCGGCTCAATCGCGATAAGCCCGAGCACGATTAATGATATTAATGTAACTGGCTTTTTATCGCGCAAATGAATGATTACAACCATGCCAAACAGCATATATATCCACCACTCAATTGAAATTGTCCAAAACGGCCCAGCAGAGCCAAATGTATCAATGAAAAGGCTTGTGTCTTGCACTCCCGCGACTTTAGCAACTTGGAATAGCGGGAAGTCCTGCAGCATTAAAAAATTGCCTATTCCTGTATATAAATTCAAATTGCTTGAGATATTGCCTATCCAATCAAGCTCATCGATGCGCTCTAACGAATTAATTAAGGGCAAGGATAATGTTTGAATATCTATGAGCCAAACCATTAATAATGCGGGCAGGAAAGCACAATAAATTCTGGCAAAGCGATCTATAAAATAGGTTTTGAAGCTGTAATCTGGATTATTATGTTTCCTAAACACGCTATAGCTAATAAGAAAGCCCGAAAGCAGGAAAAATATAAATACGCCAATTCCAGCCATAGGTAAATTATTCATAAAACTATTAGGCAGGAAAATCATTGCAGCATGACCGAATAACACAGCCATGGCGGAGATGGCTCTTAAAAAATCAAGATACACGCTTTGCGCTATATTTAGCTTTATTTTGTTCATAACCGCTTTGCTTACCTAATTAAGTTTGCAGCAACATATAGCTAATATTTGCAGAAAGTACAATAAAAATAGATTTAGGCTATTAGAGGTTCCTAGAATGATCCGCGCTGCTTATCGTTGCTTTATCATTAAGCTTTTTTGCGCCAGCCATAAAAGATATAAAAACAATAATAGAGACAAACCAGATAACACCAAAAAGTAAATAATATGTCATATGTAAAAGACCTTCATCCTAAAGGGAAACAAAATCAATGCTACATTAATATATAGGGGTAATCAATATGCGCCCTTGCGGTTACTCACAACAAATATAGTTTTAATTATAATAACGAAATCAGTCCAAAGCGACCAATGGCGCACATACCAGCGATCTAGATATACGCGCTGCTCAAATGCCAGATCACTGCGACCACTAACCTGCCAAAGCCCTGTAATACCGGGTTTAACTGAGTGGTATGCATCTATGAGTTCACCATATTCTTCTAATTCATTTTCTAGAAGTGGGCGAGGCCCTACTAAGCTCATATCACCCATAAGTACATTAAATAATTGCGGCAGCTCATCTATGCTGGCTTTGCGAATAAATGATCCTATTTTTGTTACGCGCGGGTCATTTTTTAATTTTAAATACTTTTTCCATTGTGCTTTTTCCTCTGGATTATTTTCCAAAAAATCATCAAGTATTTCTTGGGAATCTTCTACCATGCTTCGAAATTTCCAGCATATGAACGGTTTTCCATTCTTACCTACGCGCGTATCACCATAAAACACCGCCCCGCCATCTTGGCGAACTTTATAGGCGATATAAATAAAAACTGGCGAAAGCATTAAAATACCAAAAGCCGCGCCCGTTCGGTCTACCACGTTTTTAACAAGCTGGTTTACGTGGCTGTTCATTTTGTTTGGTCTTTTAAACAGAGTGATGTTATAGCCAAAGAAATATATTGGTTGCAGCCCATAATAGGAAAACCCCTCAATCGGCGGAACCATCGCAAAATCTGCGCCATCATTGGTGATTTGCTTAGTAAGTTTAGCTAACTCTAATTCTCTTCGAGTATCGGGGCAGATGACGATCATTTGGTTTTTGTTAAATTCTGGTATCGCTTTTTTAACTTCATATTGCGGGTGAATATCGTTGAATTTATTAATTTGTGCGGGCGTAGCATTGGGCAAGATCACTTCTTTTATGTCATAGACTATATAATCCTCCGATTTAAGGGCATAGATGGTTTCTATCGCATTTTCAAACCCGCCAATAATAATGGTATCTATATTCCATTTGCCCATTTTAATCATGATTGAGCGAACAGCTATCCGCGCTATCATTAATAACGGGATAATGCTAACCCATGATAAAGTGATAAACAGGCGGCTAGGGTCGGCTTTGACGGTGAAGAATAAGAAGCACAGCAATAACAGCGAGAAAACACTAAATAGTGAGATATGCTTGACTTGCTGCCACCATGGGGAATGCAGCTTATAATGACCTTTATGCATAAAATATAAAACCCCAACAAAGGCTTGCACGATATAAAAAGCCAAAAGGTCTATGGATATTATTTGCTTTGGCAGATGCGGGGATAGCCCATAATTATAGGCGATGAAAGTTAGGTATGATAATATAAAGGCAAGTATAAACCCTATAATATCGCCGATTATTAATGGAATTGATGTGTTTCTCATAATTGCCTTTGCTTCCATTTCCACGCGGTTGAAATTATGGTTTCTAGGTCTGAATATTTAGGACTCCAGTTAAGCAATGTTCGTGCCAAAGACGCATCCGCAACTAAAATAGTAGAATCACCAGCGCGGCGTTCGAATTCTACAGCTTTTAAGGCTTTACAAACATGAGAGCCGATATATCCCGCCCCACCAGTAACAAAAATTACATTATTTTTCATGCCGATATTGTTAGCATGATAAGGTTAATATTTACTACTTATTTTTATATATTTGTCCATGAAATACCCCACTTTAATTTAAGGTAATTCCCAACTTGATTCATCTCGGTATCTGTTAAAATTCTATCATATATTAAAATATCCCCCATTTGACCATCAAAGAAAAACAATTCAGATGCTTCTTTTTGCACGCCTATTCTATATAAATCTTGAGAATAAGCGGGGTTAGTGGTGTTACTATTCGCGGCAACCCCATTAATTTGAGTGTTGCTTCCCGCCCCGCTTGTACGCGCTGAAATAATCGTATCACTGCCTATGGTTATAGGAACAGATCCAGAAAGCGCAACTGCCTGTGATTGGCGCACGATATCTATTTGTTCACTGGAATCTACAGCAAGTCGTAGGCTTCCGACATTACCAGATACAAGCGCAGCACTTGATGTTATATCATTTGTTTTTATAACAGAAAATACCGTATAACCGTTTAACCTGCTAATGGCAGAAGTGAAATCCATATAGTTGCTACCATCAAAATCAATAGCATTTTTACCGCCAATAGTTGCTGTGCCTGTTGTGGGTTGAAGTGAAGCCGTGCCTTGAATGGCGTTATTATTATTGCCTGATTTATCATCCCATTGGGATACCGCGCCCGCCATATCTGTGATGGTAGAGCTATCCGCAGCATCAATCCATAATGCGAGATTGGCTATATCGGTTGGCGTAAAAACAGAGCTTGCGCTAGATCTAAATCCTAATTGTCCTAATTTAAGTAGCATGTTTTATTCCTTAATCTATGTATATTGTTAATGTGAAACACCAAAAAACAAAAACGCCCCCGTGTAGGGAGCGCTTGAAAAAGATACATTTGTGGCGTTGATTAGATCATATAATACATATTACGCGCCGTTCTGCAAGGAATATTTTCCCACAACCTAAGGGCAGCCCTAGAAGATCATGCATTTTTTTCTAGCTATTTTTTTGCAAACACTATAATAATCTTTAAATTATTAAAAACATCGGGTGATTATTATGAAAAAAGACTTTAATTTGGCTTCCATTGTTCTTGCAAGCGCTTTATCTGCAAATAGTGCATTAGCAGCAGATATTCCATCAAACGCTATGAATGTTTTAGATGATGCTTATGAAAACCCTGTAACTGAGGCTAATTTCACCTCATTTGCAAATCAGGACGAAGTCGGGCCGTCTGGCACATCAACTAGTACTGTGCTATCATTCGAGGGTAATACTTGGAGGTATATGCCGCTTGCCAATACGGTTGAGGTTACGGAAAACACCACCTTGACATTTGATTACATGCCCTCAGCAACAGCAAATCCTGATTTTCAAGGGGTTATGCTTTTGCCATCTGGAGATGGTACATATGATGAGTCTTTATTCATTCGTTTAAATGGTGTTCAGCCATTTAATGGCATAAGCGGATTATATGATACTTCTTTAGGCGGAATGCAAACAATCACTGTTAAGCTTTCAGATTTACATGAGCTTGGTTCAGAACTTGGCGGTATGGTTTTTATTAATGACAAAGATGGTTACACTACAATTCCTACAACCGCCCTTTATCAGAATATATCTCTTTATGAGAGTGATGGTAACCCCATATTATCTACCTCGGTTAATGCTGTTGCTTCTCAATACACACCAGTGGTTATAAAAATAGTTAAACATGTTGTTGGCTCTGATGGAAGTGATGCTAATATATCTCATTGCGATGGCTTAAACGACACTAAATTTAATATTGAGGGTGATCGTATAAGGGTCAGGGGCAATCTTGAGTATATAGGCTCTAGCACGGGCACTTGTCATGTTGTTGATGTTGATGGAAATCATGTGGGAAGCTTGGTTGTGAATATGAATATTGTCCCTAGAGACAGCACATCTCCTGTGGTTAGGTCAGGTCAGGAGTTTAATTTATATGGACTTGGTGGAGAGGTTATTATTAGTGATATCCATAATATTTCAGATGAAGATCTCGATAAGGCTATAATACATGACTGCCTTAGCTCCTCTGATGTTTTTTCTACTGAAATTAGCGAAAATCGGAAAACTTGTACTGTTAAAGTCGTGGATGGGCGTGTTGGAAGTGGAGTAATAACTTACCGTGCTGTGGATGATGACGGTAATATGTCCAACACTGGTGTTGTTGAGGTAACTAGTGTCCCGCTATCTCCAGTTAAAACTACCTTTCAATTGTCATCATTACCTCAGGGTTGGTGTGGTATTGTTTCTTATTCGGGAGAGAAGCTTGGTGAAATGTTTCGAGACAATACAAAATTACTTCAAGCTGTAGATGATCGCATGAACAGTGCTGATGATGTATTTCCAGAGGGAACACAGAGGTTATTTTTTCCAAGGAGTGATATTACTTTTGTTGACGGAAGAACTACACTTTTGACATCTGCAATAGAGGCAACTCCCTCTAATCAAATTGGTGTGATAAGCGGAGCTGTTATGCCTGACCCTGACGGGGTATGTAGAGGGTATGCTGATTCAATAAAACCTAATAAGGTGGCATCAGAAGCATTATTTTCGAACCAAAGTTTTCATGATGGAGTTAGTCCTGTCAACAACAGGGATGTTGGGTCAATGGTTGTTGAGCATGTTCTATCAAATCATTTACCGACTTATTTGGAGATATTGGCAGACCATCTTGGTGATGCAAGAGTTCTGGAATGCTCGGAAAACCACCCAGATCCTACCAGCGATGCTAATAATGATGGCGTCCCTGATCAATATCAGTGCCTTAATTACGAGGGCGAGCCATGATGCGGCTGAAATTCGGGCGTTCAGGGCGATATTGAATATCATGTAAATGCTCTATAGTGCTAATTTTGTTGTCAAGCAGCTCTATGCGCTCTAGCGCTTTTGCTGCTTGCTTTGCCTTTTCGTTGTGCTGCTTTATAATGCCTTGGTTTGTTTTATTGTTATTCTCCCTAACAATATACGATAACTGCACAGCTTCAAGAAATGATGCGGCATGCCTTAACCCTTGTGGTATATCTAAAGTTCTGCCAGCAGCTATTGGTCTTAGCGCATAGTTAAATGTTGTAGTTTTATCCGCGCCTCTCAGCACGACAGAGCAGCGCCCATTATTATCACTTAACACCGCGACAAGTGCAACATTGCTATCATAGGTCATTTTTATTTCCGTGCCAGCTTTGGCAAAGTAATCTTTGGCTAGCTTAATAGAATCCTCATAAGGTGCATCGCCGATAGCATCACATTTTTCAATAACATCAAATAATTGGTGATATTTTCCGCTAGAAAATGCTAGCTTCCCTTTGTTATATATAGCAACCCAGTCATTAGGATTATATATTTTATCATATGGGCTAAGGGACTCGCTCCATAATTTAGTCCAGCCAACTTTCTTTTGTCGGCTCATTATATTTCCATTCTTCTTATGCTCTGCTATGATTTGCGCGACCATTCTAACGCAACTATGCATATTATAGCTGCGTACTATGATTTCTTCTGATTGCAGCTCAATTGCCATGCGCGTGCTAGGGCATTTTAGGTTTAACGGCCTTGCCTCTTGGTGGGCATTTTTTTCGTTAATTATAAATTTTTCACGAAGTAGGGATGTGTCTATGTTCATTGATTAAGTTTAGCATAAAATTCTTTTAAAGTAATGTATTTAAGCAGCAAATCTTGTGCTTGCATCGGAATATTGGTGCTTAGTTACTGGCGCAGCGTCAAGCACTTCAAGCTTCTTAGCGTAATAAGCAAGGTTATGTTCGATCTTCATGCGCTGCGGCAGGTCATTCATAAATTCTTGCATCTCGCTGCTTATATCACTTCTCATGTTAAAGCTGCCTGATATGGGGTTGCTTGAAAGCCTAGCCAATGTTCCTTGACCATGAGCGGATGATTTTTGAGAGTTGCTTTGCACATCAGTTAGATACTCGCTATAGCAATCTAGAGCAGCTGTTGCATCAAATTCCTGAGTCCAGCTACCTAGTGTTTCAGATACTGCTTCTGAAAAAGCTGAACTCAGGATGCTTTCCATCATCATGCCGCCAAGCATACCGTCGTGATCGTTGGCAACTTTGAAATTAGGATTGCTTTTGATGAATAGAGGGCCTTTATTATGAGGCTGATCAGGGTGTGGGGAAAGCTTCTGCAAATCTTGCATTAGTCCAACTATGCTGCCCATAACTGCTTGTCTTGCTTTGTCCTGATTAATTGTGTAACTCATAATATCGCCCCTTTGTTAAGTCGATACTATGGCAATCAAGTAAACATGAATTTAATTATTGATAAAATTCGAAGTAATTCTTAGTTTTACTTTATCTTTTATTTGAATTACATTTGTATAAAATTTTATCTATCTTCCTTAGTTGGAAGTATTCGGGGCGTTTCAGCCATAAAAAAACGCAGAGCTAACCCCGCGTTTTATAAAATAATGCTAAATTTACTATGAAGATTAATTGAACATATCGTCGATATCACCTTGAGAGGCTTTTTCATCTTTAGTTTTGCTGTCGTTATCATTATCAAATAAAGCATCCACACCGCCTTGGTCTACGGCTTTATATGTATTTTCTTCTAATTTTTTCTCGCTGGGTTTAACTTCAATACCAAGCTTTTCAAAGCTAGTATTGAGCTTTTCTTCTATATCATGAAGGTTATCAAGAGTGTTGCGTATTCTTTGCCCTGTAAGATCTTGGAAAGTACATGCCATAAGGATTTCCTGAAGATCATTTTTTATATTATCGCGCATCTTATCCCTAACGGCTTCATCGCTCCAATCTTTATTATCACTTATATGTTCGGCAATGCGATCCGCGGCATCAAGAATATTATTTGCTGCCTTTTCGGTTTCACTAATAACAGCTTGAAGCTCAACGCCTGTATTCGCAGCGGTAGAACCTTCTCCATCGTAATTAATTGCTCCAATTACTTCTAGTATTTCAGAAAATCTTTTTGACACGCCTTCTTCTGCCATGTCTGCTTGCATAGCAGATGCGTTTATCTCCATTGATATTTCATCAAAGCGGCGCGCAATAAATTTTTCCAATACGCCTAATTGTGAGTTCACGGCATCGGCTGTTTTATAAATGTCCTCTTGTTCAGGCGTTAGGGAGCTTCCCTTAATATGTTCTGACATTGCTTATCCTTTATATTCAGCATTCCTATTTTTTAATATAGGGTTTAGATGATATTATAATCAAGTGGATTTTACAGGCTTATATAAATCAAACACATCGATTATCTCCAATAATTGCTCAATTTCTTTTTTGCACTGCATAGCCTGAGATTGAGTTTTGATAGGGACAAACAAGTTTGACGGCTCGAACATGTCATTTGAATAGGGGATCATTATAAATACATATTTTTTTTCAAATAATACAGCCGTAAGCGGGGCATTGTTGAAAACCTCGGATGCTTCGTATAATTCTTTCAGCAGGCGATCACCAATCATAAGCTCTGCGCTGTCGGGTTTGGTTGAGTATATAGTGAATTTTTCCCAATCAGGGTTGGATGCGCTTATATGTACTTTATCCATAGTTTTCCAGCGAGTATCAGCATATGATTTTACCATTTTATCATTCGCCGTGATGATAGTATGCCCCTCAATTACTTCTTCTGGAGTTTCAAGCAATACAAAAATACCATCAAATATAGGTTGATCTTTTTGGGCTTTACTATAAAGCCGCGCTTCTGAAAAGATAACTTTAACGCCCTTATATTTCCCCATAAAGCAGTCTTCAGCTTTATATTCGTCATAGGCAGGAATAACGGCAAGCTTTTCAATTATTTTCGCGCTAACGCCGCGTTTGGGGTAGAAGCTTAATCCGTTTAATGTTTTTGCAAGCTTAGGCATGAATACGGATTTATATTCGGATTGATATGTTTTAATAGGGTTTCTAGCCCATAAATTTAAAAATATTATTGGGATAAGCGGCGCTAATATAGAAAAAACCGCGGGCGTTAATGCTGCTTTTACAAGGAAAAACCAGCCAAACCCCGCCGCTCCAGCAAGCGTGAAAATTATATTAGCATTAAGAGCAATAAAGCCGCGCGCACGATATTGCTTCATGCGTTTCAGGCGCATTTCTTCCGATTCGTTAATTAATGCATTTAATGCTTTATTAAAGCGTGTGTTATCTACTCGGTTAATATTCATGTTTTACAGCTAATCATTCTATGAATAGGAGCGCAAGGATTTTAATAGCCATATGAGTAAACATCCCACTGTATTTTTCAAATATAGCTGCGAAATTAAATGTTAATTTAACCTGTGGTTTAAGAAATAAAATAAAACTATTTGCATTATATTTGTACGATTATGGCATATTTAGAAAACTGCAAAAACAGGTGATTTATTTGTTGATTTATTAGGAATGTGGGCATATAACACCACTGTCCTTAGCCGTCGAATCCTCCCCCCACACAAATATTTCGGCGGCTGGGGCTATAATTTTTCTCTTATAAATTTATATTTATAACCTAAATCCAGTTAAGAACTATGCCTGCAATCAGTGCAAACAAAACCAATAATGGGGGCAGGGTGATAACCTCTGGCGCATCTGCTTTTTCTTAATTGCTTGATTTTGTTTTTACCTCTTTATTGCCTTCGCTCATATTCATACTTCCTGATTAATTTCACGTCATTCCAGCGCAGGATGGAATCCACCTAATCATCACCCATTTTAAGGGCAGCGATGAACGCGGATTGCGGTATAGAGACATTGCCATATTGGCGCATTTTGGCTTTACCCTTTTTCTGCTTTTCCAGCAATTTTTTCTTACGTGTAATATCCCCGCCATAGCATTTCGCGGTAACATCTTTGCGCATAGCCGAGACATTTTCCCGCGCGATTATTTTACCGCCAATCGCTGCTTGTATTGCGATTTTAAACATTTGGCGCGGTATTAGGGTTTTTAGTCGCTCACATAACGCCCGCCCGCGCCCCTCTGCGCTGCTCCTGTGAACAATCATAGCCAAAGCATCTATCGGCTCATCATTCACGCGTATATCAAGCTTAACAAGGTCATTTTCGCCATATCCGTCAAGCTCATAATCAAAGCTAGCATAGCCCTTAGACAGGGATTTCAGGCGATCATAGAAATCAAACACCACCTCATTAAGCGGCAGGCGATAGACAAGCATAGCCCGCGACCCTGCATAGGTAAGGTCAATTTGCACGCCTCTACGATCTTGGCAAAGCTTGAGCAGGCTTCCCAAATATTCATCAGGCACAAGGATAGTCGCCTTAATCCACGGCTCTTCAATATGCGCTATCTTCACCACATCAGGCATATCGACGGGGTTATACATATCAATGACATCGCCGTTATTCATGTAGAGCTTATAAACAACACTTGGCGCGGTGGGGATTAAATCGAGGTCAAACTCGCGCTCTAACCGCTCTTGGATAATTTCCATATGCAAAAGCCCAAGAAAGCCGCAGCGAAAGCCAAGCCCTAATGCTTGGCTGCTTTCCGCTTCATAGTGAAGTGATGCATCATTAAGGCGAATTTTGCCCAAACTATCGCGCAGCTTCTCAAATTCGCTAGCATCGGCGGGGTAAAATGAGCAAAACACCATCGGAATGCTCGGCTTAAAGCCCTCAAGCGCGGCTTCGCAAGGCTTTTTATCATCCGTGATAGTATCACCTACATTTGTCTCACTGATATCTTTGATGCTAGCTGTTATAAAACCCATTTCGCCAGGGCAAAGCTCTTCAAGCTCAACTTTTTTCGGAGTGAATATACCGACGCGGTCAATCTCGCGCGTAGCTCCATTGCTCATGAATTTGATCTTCTGTCCCTTGCGCAGCGTGCCGTCAATCACGCGCACAAGCACGATAACGCCAAGATATATATCGTACCAGCTATCGACCAGCAAAGCCTTGGTTGGAAGGTTTTTAAGCTCTTCATATTCTGCTTCGTCATCCCGAGCGTCAGTCGAGGGATCTAAGGTCTCTCCGCTCTCGATGGTCGGTCGAGATGACATTGAGGGCTTGGGTGGCGGCAGGGTGGTTACAATCGCTTCCAGCAAATCATCAATGCCCTCACCAGACTTGCCAGAGCAAGGCACAGCCTCGCTAGCGTCAATGCCTATAACATCTTCGATTTGAGACTTGGCATTTTCCACATCCGCGGCGGGTAGGTCAATCTTGTTAATCGCACACACAATTTCATGGTTATTATCAATGGCTTGATAAACATTAGCCAGCGTTTGCGCCTCCACACCTTGAGAAGCGTCCACAACCAAAACAGAACCCTCACACGAAGCGAGCGAGCGCGACACCTCATAGGCAAAATCCACATGCCCTGGTGTATCCATTAAATTGAGCTGGTATGTAATGCCGTCTTTCGCCTCATATTCAAGGCGCACAGTTTGAGCTTTGATGGTAATACCGCGCTCACGCTCAATATCCATGTTATCAAGCACTTGCTCTTGCATCTCGCGCTCTTCTAGCCCGCCGCAAGTCTGGATAAGGCGATCGGCTAGCGTGGATTTACCGTGGTCAATATGAGCGATAATGGCGAAATTACGTATATGGTCTATTTTCTTTGTCATGGCAATTCTTGTATCAGAACATAAGCCTTGCGCCAACTAAATTATATTCGATAGCGATGCCGCAGGGCAAGGGCAAGTAAAAATAGCAGTAAAATTGCTATTCCATTTTGGGTATATGTGAGGGCATAAATCCATTCAGAAGGGTTTTTTCCAAATAAATCCGCATGATGACCCTTTAAAATATTACGGCTGCTTGGCATAAAAGAAAACATTTGCGCCGCAGAATAAGATAATGATTTACCAAAGTTACAATTATTTAATAGTGAATTGGCAATAAAAGAATAAATCCCGCCAAAGGCAAGCCATGAAGCTAAAATCCAATATATGGGGCGTTTAATTGACCTCCCATAATCACTTAGCAGGTCAAACCAAAATTCTGTGCGTATAAGAAATGAAATTCGTGAGAAAAATGGAATATCCCCAAATTTTCGGGCTGCCTGCATCTCCATGATATAAAACTCTTTGGCTTTGACATGATCTTTATTAGCCTCGGCTAGCTCCTTTAACCGCCTTGCCCGCGCAATATCGCTTTTATCAACCCTAAATTGTCGAGTTACCCAATCCCCCTTTAAAAACTTAAATAAAGGCTTTTTCAGTGGCTTGCACCTTAACTTAAACAGAGGCTTCTTCAGTGGCTTGCGCCTTAACTTAAGAGAAGGCTTTTCCCATGGCTTGCGCCTTTCCCATGGCTTGCGCCTTAATGTGCAATTAATATCTGATAGGGATATATGATGTGATGTTTTAGTATGGGTAAGGTCAACCAAGCAGTTAAATTTTTTTCTATCATCTTTTTTACTATCACCTTTAGGGGAAATATCAAGTGAACCATCAAAAGATGCATATTTGAAAGAGAATGAATTTACTTTATCTATGTTTATCAAGTCGATAAAAAAAACATTACCCGAAAATTTTGCGCTCATGAAACCAACATTTCCATTTCCGAAAGTGGCGCCTATGAAATAAACATCTCCATCCCCGAAAGTGGCGTCGCTGAAATCAACAGTTCCATCTCCGAAAGTGGCGTCGCTGAAATTAACATCTCCATCTCCGAAAGTGGCGCGGCTGAAATAAACATTTCCATTTCCGAAATTGGCGCGGCTGAAATTAACATTTCCATTTCCGAAAGTGGCGCCCATGAAAGAAACATTTCCATTTCCGAAAGTGGCGCCATTGAAATCAACATCTCCATTTCCGAAATTGGCGCGGCTGAAAGAAACATTTCCATCTCCGAAAGTGGCGAGGCTGAAATAAACAGTTCCATTTCCGAAAGTGGCGTGGCTGAAATTAATATTTCCCTCAGGGAATTTGAAACCTGCAAAAGCAACTATGTGATAGGAGGAAAAATCAGCAGAACTAAAATCTATATTATATTTTGGGTTTTTCTTGACCCACCCATTCCACGCATCTTTGCCCTGTTCCCATAGTTTTAGGGTATTTTCTTTCGATAATATTTCAAAGCCATTTTGATCGTTTTTTGCCATTGAGTTTTATTTTCAATCTTATAATTTAACCATAATAACAAAGGTAATATTTTTGCTTTTAAACAGCAACTAAAAACTATATATCTATAGTATGACGCAAGAAAACAAAGAACATGAGCCGCCTCTACTATCCGAAGATCATAAAGAGCCTAAAGCCAAGCCGCCATACTTGCTTGTAATATTGGTTTTATTCGGAGTGCTAGGAGCATTTTGGAAAATGGCGATGCATAAAAATGAGGTTTTAGAGCCAGCAAAACAATCTACTAAAGCATTCCCAAATTGATTGGAAACCCATAGAAAAACAGGCGGAATCATGCTCAGCCTGTTTTGATGTTTTTACAAATAAATCATTTCAGAAATATTAAGGCTGACCCATAGGCATGCCAAATGTGGTTTCATGAGTGGCGTCATTGCTTGCTGTTATGCCTATTGTAGTATGACTAGTAATGCCACCATTATTATCATGTGCTACTCCATTGAATGCCTCAATGTTAGGGCGGTTTAAACCCATTGACGCTAGTTCACTAAAACAACCTCTAATTGACATACTCATATTCTAAACTCCATTTTTTTGTTTAAACCCGTCGCCTGCTTTTATGATACAGGTCTTATTGTTAATTTTTACTTAACTTTGATGAATAATTAGCGGTATATAATGACCTTCTTTGGCATCACCCGTTTTCTCATCCAGCAAAACTGTTAATACTTGATGTGTGTTTTGCATATGTTTTGACACTGAGCGATCTAACGGCATTCCGAAGTTACGCATATGTCCACCATCAAGTATAAAATCCAATTCACTAGTACCAAGGTCAAATTCTAACCATGATAGCTCGTTCTTAAAAACTTTATCATGAAAGAGAATAACCCTTCCATCTTCATTTATCGCTACTTCAATATTGAGCGGGCTGTCATCTGTAACCCCATACACAAAATCAGTTAAATTTCCAACCGGAGGTTTTCCCTCATCTTGCTCTGTATGTTCGCTCATTATTTTCATTTCTATAGCTTAATATGTATTATATAGTGACTTTATTAAAAAAGCCCGAAAAAAATGCATTTTTTTTGCAATTAATTCAAAGTTTTTTGTATTTCAGGGTCTTTTATTTTCAAATGCACTTCCACACCATCAATAGCCTGCCCATCTTTGGTTCTTATTATAAATAAATATTGGTCTTTTGCAATATATGGTCTCACTAACCATTGTATTTTTGCACCAAGATCGAATTGTTGCCGATCATTTGTGTGAACGGCTATCCTTTGAGTGTCAGGGTCGTATTCCAAATGGTCTATTGTGCAGTTTAGCTCTGGTGCGTGAAAAATATAGTTAATTCCGCGCTCACGGTCGCAATATATATCAAAATCATTTGGGCTATCGAAGAGCTTAGAGCGACCAGAGCCAAAGCCAGAACCCCAATCTTTTCCCATATTGGGGGGCGGTAGCGTAGGGCTTGTCTCTTTTTTCTCTTCGTTTTCTTCGTCAGACATCACTAGGTTCGCCAGAAAAGGCATGTTGTTAAAGTTATCAAAACCACTATATTGGTTAACACTTAACAAAATCATAACATTTGCCTAACTATATGTGAAGCCATAACCGATTCGCTCCTATTATTAAGCTGTAACTCGGATAGAATGCGAAGGGTCATTCGCAGACATTTGGGAATAGGGAACGTTAATCATGTCAAGCTCACCTTGTCTAAGCATTTGCACTGTATCATCGGCTCCAGTTGAGGTGGTTGACTTGCCCGTAACGCTAGCAAGGATTGCTTTTTCTATATCGCTTGACATGGCTGGTGATCCTAATTCCTGAGGCATTCCCGTTCCCGCATGTCCTTGAGCCGTGGCATCTTGCATATTTATATCAAGGCTAGAAATATTTTGCGAGTTTGGATTGCTGCTATCAATTTTGATATTCCCAAATGGGCGCGCGCCTGTTGGAACATGAGAGGCTACATTTTTCCCGCTTGCCTCGGTTGCCGCTCCGCTCACAAAGCCATTACCTTGCGCGAATGGGCTTTTGCCTTCACGGATATTTTGCATTTTATCGCCCCATGCGCCAGATTTATTAAATATTACACCAGCCGCAACCAAGAGAATTCCCCATTTCCAGCCTTTACTTATATTTACTCCAGGGATCATATTGGCGGCATTTATTCCTATCATCGCAAGGAAGAACATGCCCGTGCCTTTTGCTAGAACAAGGGCATCTTGCTCACCTTTGGTTTTTGTGTTGCGCTCTAAATCATCCCAGAAATTACCGAATTTTTTTGTTGTGCCAGCGGCAGTATCCCAAGCTCCACCGATGAAGCTCCCCATGCCATTGCCTCTATCACCTGCAATCATATATGGTATGCCGTTTTTACTTCCGCCACTCATTGCAAGAAGTCCAGATTGAACTTGCTCTTCAGGTGTCATGGTTTTAAAGCTATCAACGAAATCTTGATTGCCCTTAAGGTCACTAATATTAAGCGTGCCAAGTTGGGTTATTTCCTCTATCAAGGATTTAGCATCATTCGCAGGAGCGCTCGCCATGTCGATTTGCGCCTTTAAATCCTCAAGTTTTTCAGTGGCTTGGGCAGTATTCGCCGCATTGTCAATTGCTGGTATATTTTTAATCTCTTCACTAAGCACTACCGCGCTAAGCTCCACCCCTTTAGCGGTTTCTGCTGCACTTTTGATTGAAACTAGCTTATCTGCTGCAATGTCACGTCGTTCTTTAATGCCCACAAGTAATTTATCAAGGGCTTCAATGCGTGTGTCTTTGTCAGTGTCACTACTCGCCGCAATTTCTTTTTTAACTTTTTCAATCGCGCTCGCTTGCCCGTCCATGGATTTAAGCAGCTTCTCTCCTTTTGTAACGCTATTAGCAGTAGAGTTAGCCTCTTTCTTAACAGCCGCTAGCGCAGTTATAGCGGCGATTTTTGCCTTGCCAAGCGGCGTATCTTTAATGCGCTCTATCTGTTCTTTAGCTAATTTATCTGCAGCAATTTTTTCAGCTTTTTCTTGCGCAGCGATTTTGTCAGCCGCGATTTTATCTGCTGCATCTTGAGCTTTCTTTGCTTCGGCTGCTTTTGCGGCGGCGATTTTATCCGCTGCGTCTTGAGCTTTCTTGGCTTCGGCATCTGCTCTAGCTTTTTCTTCAGCAATAGAAGGTAGTATAACGCCATCATATACAGCCTTTTTTTCATTACCAATTGCCGTAAGCAGCATGCCAGTATCAGCAAGAGCATCATAAGCTTTTTGGTAAGCCATTTTTGCAGACGGCAAGTTTTGCTTTTCATTAACATGCCATAGGCTAAGTCCAGTAAGGGAGTTTCCATCTATAGTATCTATGGAATTTTCAATCGTTTTATGGTGCTTTTCCATCTCTTGTTGAATCTTAGATATCCTAACTAAACGGCGATCTGTAGAATTCAGCGATATTGTTAGTCTTTCTATCTCACCAGTATCCTTTGCCCTTGTTGCTTGGCGCAAAGCTTCTTTTTGAAGAGTTTGTTGATATTTAACATGCTCATATTCCTCTTGCGCTGTGTCAATGGCGTCGCTGTATGCGCTACTAACATCGCTTAGGGCTTCGTCAATGTCTTCCATATCTATGCGTGTGCTATCCAGCGAAATGGGGCTCATAACGCCACTTGTTATATCATCACCTAAGCCGTTACCCAAAACCGCATCCCAAGCACCAGCGGCAAAGGCTCCTGTTGTGTATCTAAAGGGTATAGTTGCTGTGTCAAAAATATTTTTTGTAACGCCCTTAACCGCGTGCGCAACATCACCTGCTGTGTCCCATCCATTTTCATCAGACACATATTCAGTTAAAGCAGCAGTGCCGTAAACCCCACCAGAA
>Ga0256839_1001252_pt1 | contig 31270 bp, 25 predicted proteins | sample 354166metaG_FD_185968 | JGI IMG/M metagenome (GOLD analysis project Ga0256839, IMG submission 185968) | Hydrothermal vent microbial communities from Mid Atlantic Ridge, Atlantic Ocean - 354-166 | ecosystem: Environmental > Aquatic > Marine > Hydrothermal vents | place: Atlantic Ocean: Mid... | reverse complement strand
CTCCAGAAACTCCTTCCCAGAGACGGTTGCCGCCATATTTTCCCCAACACCAGTCCGTGAAAGCCAAAAGGGCAACCTGCCACACAGGCAGTGCCACAAACACATGCGCCCGAGGAAGACCGTTGCCGTCTCCACCAGCGACACCAGTCAGCGGAAGTCAAAAGTAACAACCTCCACACAGGCAGCGCCACAAACACATGCACTCGAGGAAGACCGTTGCCATCTCCACCAGCGACACCAGTCAGCGGAAGTCAAAAGTAACGAAGTTACTTGCCGATGCAGAAGGTGGAGAAGATTTCGTCCAGGAGGTTTTCCACGTCCACGCGGCCGATGAGTTCTTCCAGGTGGCGGGTGGCGGTGCGCACGTGTTCGGCCAGCAGTTCGGCGGGCTGGGCGAGAAAGGTTTGCTCGTCTTGCGGCACCATGGCCAGGGCATCGCGGGCAGCGCGCAGGGCCTGTTGCTGACGCGCCTGCACGAACAGTGCGGTTTCGCCCTGGCCAAAGCGCTGCTTCACTTCCCGGCGCAATCGTTCCAGCAGGGAATCGAGGCCTGATTCGTCGCGGATGGAGATGATGGCATCAAATTCGTTACGGGAAGGAATCGAGGGGGAAAGGTCAGCCTTGTTGAACACCTTCAGCACCAGGGCGGATGAGTCGGTGAACACGGAGATGGATGGTGGAGGGACATCCGGCGCATGCATCAACAGGATGATGTCGGCATCCTGCAGCAGGGCCTGTGCGCGTTCCATGCCGAGGCGCTCGATGGCATCATCGGATGCAGCGCGCAAACCGGCGGTGTCGGAGACGAGCACCGGAATGCCGTCGAGGTCGAGTTTTACTTCCAGCACGTCGCGGGTGGTGCCGGGAATGTCGCTGACGATGGCCACCTCGCGCCCGGCCAGCCAGTTGAGCAGCGAGGACTTGCCGGCATTGGGCGGCCCGGCAATGACCACGCGCACGCCCTCGCGCAGCCGCTCCGCCCCGCGCCCCTTCTCGAGCGCCGTCGTCATCTCCACCACCAGCGCGGAGATGGCCTCGGGCACGCCGGTGAGTGCCTGTTCGGCCACGTCTTCCTCGTCGATGAAGTCGATGGCCGCTTCCAGCCGCGCCAGGATGTCCACCAGTGCCTTGCGCCATGCTTCCGCCTGCTGGGTGCCGGCACCGGAAAGGCCGGTCAGCGCCAGCTGCTGCTGCGCGCGGGTTTCGGCAGCAAGGAGGTCGGCCAGCGCCTCCACCTGCGGCAGGCTCATGCGGCCGGCCAGCAGGGCGCGACGGGTGAATTCGCCACGCTGCGCCGCTCTTAAGCCCTGCATGCCACCCAGCACATCGAGCAGATGTTGCAACACCGCCCGGCTGCCGTGCACATGCAGCTCCACCATGTCCTCGCCGGTGAAGGTGGAAGGTGCGGGCAGCCACGCCACCAGGGCCTCGTCGATGAGCGCCCCGTCTGCCGGGTCCTGCAGGCGGCGCAACGCCAGCTTGCGTGGATCGGGCAGGGCACGCTTCGTCAATTGGCGCAGCGCCGCCCCGGCATGCGGCCCGGAAAGCCGCACCACTGCCACCGCCGCCACGCCAGCACCGGAAGAAAGTGCAAAGATGGTGTCCTGCATATCGCCCATGAAATTCATCCCGCTCCATCAGCCGGAATGATGCTTTGCGCCGAAAGCAAGCCTGCGTCAATGTGCGGAGAATCGGATTCACGTGAAACACCATGAAGAAGGGCGACATGAACACCATCACATTGTCCAACCGCCTGGGCGAATCCACCAGCCCCTACCTGCAACAGCACAAGGACAACCCCGTGCACTGGCTGCCCTGGGGCGAGGAGGCCTTTCGCCTGGCCCGCGAGCTGGACAGGCCCATCCTGCTCTCCTCCGGCTATGCCGCCTGCCACTGGTGCCACGTGATGGCGCACGAGAGCTTCGAGAACCCGGAGATTGCCGCCATCATGAACGAGCACTTCATCAACGTGAAGGTGGATCGCGAGGAGCGCCCGGATGTCGATCACCTCTACATGCAGGCGCTGCGCATGATGGGCGAGCAAGGCGGCTGGCCGCTGACCATGTTCCTCACACCAGACGGCACGCCCTTCTGGGGCGGCACCTACTTTCCGCCCGAACCACGCTATGGCCGCCCCGGCTTCGCCCAGGTGCTGCGCGAGATCGCCCGCGTCTGGCGCGAGCAGCGGGAGAAGATTCTCGAGCACGCCGGCAAGCTCGACGCGGCGCTGAAGGAACAATCGCGGGACGAAGCCGCCTCCAGCCTGCCGCCGGCGGAGCTGCCCGCGCAGGTGAGCAAGGCACTGGTGCAGTATTTCGACCCGGAGAAGGGCGGGCTGGGTGGCGCGCCGAAGTTCCCGCAATGCCCGGCGCTGGACCTGCTGCTGCACGCCGGCAACGCCACCGCGAGGCATCACGTGCACAACACCCTGCGCCACATGGCGCAAGGCGGCATCTATGATCACCTGGGCGGCGGCTTTGCCCGCTACAGCACCGACGAGCTGTGGCTGGTGCCGCACTTCGAGAAGATGCTCTATGACAACGCCCAGCTCATCACCACCATGAGCATCGCCTGGCTGCAGACGCAGGAAGAACTGTTCCGCGTCCGAATCGAGGAGACGATCGCCTTCATGGAGCGCGAGATGCGCATCAAAGGTGCCGGCTATGCCGCCAGCTTCGATGCCGACAGCGAGGGCGAGGAAGGCAAGTTCTACGTCTTCACTTACGAGGAGCTGAAACGCCTCATCCCGGACGAGCAGGACTTCCAACTGTTCGCCCAGGTGTATGACGTGCAGCCGCGCGGCAACTGGGAAGGCAAAATCATCCTCAACCGCCGCCATGCGCTGGAGCTGCTGGATGCGGAAACAGAAGAAAGGCTCGCCCGCATCCGCCAGCGGCTGTTCGAGGCACGTGCCCGGCGCATCCCGCCAGCACGCGATGACAAGGTGCTGGCCTCGTGGAACGGCCTGGCCATCACCGCGCTGGTGCACGCCGGCCTTGCCTTCGACCAGGCGAAATGGCTGGCGCTGGCGGAAGAACGCATGCAGGAAGTTCTGGGTGTGCTGCTGGTGGACGGCACCTTGCGCCAATCCTTCAACCGCACCGTCTCCGACACGCCGGCCACGGCGGATGGCGTCGCCAACATGCTGCGCGCCGCGCTACTGCTGTTCGAGGCCACCGCCGACCCGGCTCATCGCGACACGGCGGACTTGCTGCTGCGGCAGATGATGGATCATTACCTGGCCGAATCGGGCGATGCCTTTCATTACACACACGAATCGGTGGCCGATGTGCCGTTGCGCCAGATCGTGGCAGAAGATGACGCCATGCCCTCCTATCATGGCGTGATGGTGGAAAACCTGTTGCACCTGCATCACCTCACCGGCGATGCTGCACACCGTGATCTGGCCGAGCGCATCCTGAAGCGCTTCGCCAGGCCGATGAGCGAATCCCCACTGGCCTATGCCACCCTGCTGAAGGGCCTGTGGCTGTGGCACGAGGGCACCAAGGTGGTGCTGGCGCACGAGGAAGAGGAACTGGCCAATGCCGGTGATTCACGTGAAACGGCCCGCGGCCTGCTGCATGCCTTCATCCGCCACACCGCGCTGATCCCGCCCATCGCCCACCTGAAGCCTGGAGACGACACCTCCGCCCTGCCACCCCACCTGCAGGCGGCAGCGGCCACACAGCAGCGCCCGGCGCTCATCGCCTGCCGCGGCCAGACCTGCGCCATGCCGGTGCACACTGCCGCCAACATCCCCGACGCCCTGGAGCTGCTGCGCCAGACGGCGTGATGAAATGAAAAGAGGCCGAGAGAGGCTCCAATGGGGCAAAGCTGCCATTGGCGCTTCATGACCATCGTGAGTGCCTGTTTCTCCCTGTCAAGGGCGGCCCTGCGGGCCACCGCCGAAGGCGGTCGAAGATCCTTGACAGGGAGAAACAGGCAGACACCATGAAACAGAAGGGCCGACGGGCACATTGACCCGTCGGCCCCTTCTCCTGGCCAAAAAGCAATCCCGAACCCCGCTTCACGTGTTCATCGAGTCGAAGAACTCCGCGTTGTTCTTCGTCGCCCGCAGCTTGTCCAGCAGGAACTCGATGGCCCCCACCGAACCCATCGGCTGCAGGATGCGGCGCAGCACATAAGTTTTCTTCAGGATGTCCGGCTCCACCAAGAGCTCCTCCTTGCGGGTGCCGGAGCGCAGGATGTCGATGGCCGGGAACACGCGCTTGTCGGCAATCTTGCGGTCCAGCACGATCTCGGCGTTGCCGGTGCCCTTGAACTCCTCGAAGATCACCTCGTCCATGCGCGAGCCGGTGTCGATCAGCGCCGTGGCAATGATGGTCAGCGAACCACCCTCCTCGATGTTGCGCGCAGCACCAAAGAAGCGCTTCGGACGCTGCAGGGCATTGGCGTCCACGCCGCCGGTGAGCACCTTGCCGGAGGACGGCACCACGGTGTTGTAGGCACGGCCCAGGCGGGTGATGGAATCGAGCAGGATGACCACGTCGCGCTTGTGCTCCACCAGCCGTTTCGCCTTCTCGATGACCATTTCCGCCACCTGCACATGCCGCGCCGCCGGTTCGTCGAAGGTGGAGGAGACCACCTCGCCCTTCACCGAGCGCTGCATGTCGGTAACCTCCTCCGGGCGCTCGTCGATGAGCAGCACGATGAGGTAGCATTCCGGGTGATTGGCGGTGATGGAGTGCGCGATGTTCTGCAGCAGCACCGTCTTGCCGGTGCGCGGCGGCGCCACGATGAGCGCACGCTGGCCCTTGCCCAGCGGCGTTACGATGTCGATGACCCGGTGCGAGAGATCCTTGATGGTGGGATCCTCGATCTCCATGCGCAGCCGCTCGGTGGGATACAGCGGCGTGAGGTTGTCGAAGTTGACCTTGAACTTGGCCTTCTCCGGCTCCTCGAAGTTGATCTTGTTGACCTTGATCAGGGCAAAGTAGCGCTCGCCCTCCTTCGGCGAGCGGATCTCGCCCTCCACCGTATCGCCGGTGCGCAGGTTGAAGCGGCGGATCTGCGACGGGCTGACGTAGATGTCATCCGGCCCCGGCAGGTAGTTGGAGTCAGGCGAGCGCAGGAAACCGAAGCCATCCTGCAGCACCTCCACCACGCCCTCGCCGATGATGGTAACCTCCTGCTCCGCCAGCTTCTTCAGGATGGCGAACATCAGCTCCTGCTTGCGCAGGCCGGAGGCGTTTTCCACCTCAAGCTCTTCCGCCAGGCGCAACAGCTCGGTGGCAGACTGCTTCTTCAGGTCGTGCAGCCTCAGTTCCTTGTTCTTCGTAATCTCGGCAACGTCGATCATGATGGTCATGACAATCCCGATGAAATCCCGCTTGTCGTGATGAATCCGCTTTGGCCCCGAAAAGCCGGGTTGACCGGAAAGCCGCCCGTCTCCCCGCGCCGGTTCCGTGTCCCGGCCGGTCATTGTCGCATGCTGGGAGAGGTGAACGAATGATTGCGTCTTCTGGGGCTGGCGAGAGATGCCCTTGCGGGCCCTTGCCTGTGCATTCGCACTTGCTGATATACGCCATTGCGCCACAAAAAGCAATGCGCGAACCATGCAAGGCCCGAATCCTCCTGCCAGCATCACCCGAAAGTGGCAGAAAAACGGCCTTGTTCCACGGGTTGCAGCCGCGCGGGAATATCCGGCAGGCAGCCAATCCCTGTTTCTGTTCCTGCCAGGCAGAAGCCTTTTCCACCCTTTTCCGCGGCTGGCAATACGCCCCGCAAGACCCCATATTCAGCCCACGGAAGAACTGATTCGCAAAAAACTCTTCTCCTGCCCGGCAAGACATTCCACAACAGAGCATCCCGGAGAAACACCATGGCCGACACCACCAGCCAGCACCAGCCGCCACATCCCCCAAAGGCCCGCAAGCAGCCGCAACGCAGCGTGCACCACGGCATCGAACGCGTCGATGACTACGCCTGGCTGCGGGCCGACAACTGGCAGCAGGTGTTGCAGGATCCCGCCACCCTGCCCGGGGACATCCGCGCATACCTGGAAGCGGAAAACGCCTGGCACGATGCCTTCATGGCCGACACGCAGGAGCTGCAGCAGGCTCTGGTGGCGGAAATGCGCGCCCGCATGCCGGAGCGCGATGCCGGCGTGCCCATGCCGCACGGCCCATATGCCTACCAGTTTCGCTATGCCGAGGGCGCGCAACACCCCCAATATGTGCGCATGGCGCGTCAGCACGCCTTCCCGCCCGCATCTGATGCCGCCGATGTGCCGAAAACCGGCGACGTGCCCGGCCCCGGTTCATCCACCAATGACCCCGAATCGCTGGAAGTGCTGCTGGATCTCGACAGGGAAGCGCAGGGAAAGGAATATTTCGACTGGGGCACGGTGATCCATTCTCCGGACCATCGCCTGCTGGCATGGACGGCAGATGACCGCGGCTCGGAATATCATCACCTGCACATCCGCGACCTTGCCACCGGCAAGGACATCGAAACCATAGCCGACACCGCCGGCGATGTGGTGTGGGCGGCCGACAGCCAGCACCTGTTCTACACCCGGCACGACGAACACCACCGCCCCCGCTTCGTCTATCGCCACCGGCTGGGCGATGACCCGGCCAACGATGTGCTCGTGTATGAAGAACCCGACCCCGGCTTCTTCGTGCACCTGGGCAAGACGTCTTCCGATGCCTTCATCATCATCCAGGCAGGCGATCACGAAACCTCGGAAGTGCGGCTGATCGATGCCAACGACCCATTGCAGGAGCCACGGCTGGTGGCCGCACGGCGCAGTGGCGTGGAATATCATGTCGACGAGGCGCACGGCACGCTCTACATCCGCACCAACGCCGATGATGCCGAGGACTTCAAGATCGTCATCGCTCCGGTGGCAACACCATCGCCCGAGCACTGGCGCGATATCGTCGGCCACCTGCCCGGCACGCTCATCCTCGGCCACTGGCTGTTCGGCAACCACATGGTGCGCCTGCAGCGCGAAAACGCCCTGCCCTGCATCGTCATCACCGACCTGGCCACGGGCCGCGAGCACGAGATCACCTTCACCGAGGAAGCCTATGCGCTTTCCGTGCTGCCCGGCCTGGAGTTCGACACCGCGATGCTGCGCTTCACCTTTTCCTCGCCGGCCACGCCACAACAGACGTTCGATTACGACATGAACACGCGCCAGCGCATCCTGCGCAAGCAGCAGCAGGTGCCCTCGGGCCACGACCCGGCCGATTACGAGGTGCGGCGCATTCTTGCCCCGGCGCATGACGGCGAGCGCATCCCCATCACCCTGCTGTGGCACAGGAACACGCCGCTCAGGGGCGATGCCCCCCTGTGGCTCTATGGCTACGGTGCCTATGGCCATGCCGTGCCGGCCAGTTTCTCCACCGCCCGCCTGTCGCTGGTCGATCGCGGTTTCATCTTTGCCATCGCCCATGTGCGCGGCGGCCGCGAGAAAGGCCAGCGCTGGTATCTGATGGGCAAGCGCGAGCACAAGGTGAACACCTTCCGCGACTTCATTGCCGCCGCCGAGCATCTCATCGAGGAAGGCTACGTGCAGCCCGGCAACATCATCGCCCATGGTGGCTCTGCCGGCGGCATGCTGATGGGCGCGGTGGCCAACATGGCACCACACCTGTTCCGCGGCATCATTGCCGAGGTGCCCTTCGTCGATGTGCTCACCACCATGCTGGATGCCTCGCTGCCGCTCACGCCGCCGGAATGGCCCGAGTGGGGCAACCCCATCGAGAGCAAGGCGGATTACCTGAACATCGCCAGCTATTCACCCTATGACAACGTGAAGGCGCAGGCCTATCCCGCCATCTATGCGCTGGCGGGGCTGACCGATCCACGCGTTACCTACTGGGAACCGGCCAAGTGGGTGGCACGGCTGCGTGAGCTGAAAACCGATGACAACCCGCTGCTCCTGAAGACCCACATGCACGCAGGCCACGCAGGCCTGCCCGGGCGCTTTGCCCACCTTGCGGACATCGCCCGCATCTACGCCTTCGCCCTGAAGATCAGCGGCAGGCTGGCATCCGAGGCGGCCGATGCCTGAGGCCAATCCGCTGATGCAGCATCATCGTTGCCACAGACCCGCTGGATCTTCTTTGGGGACACCTTTCAGGCAAGCTCCGCCGGCGGATTGATCAGCCATTTCCACGGGCGGATCTCCACCTGCGCGAAGACCCCTGCCTTGCGGTAGGGGTCCTGTCCTGCCAGCGCTTCCGCGGCAGCACGCGATTCGGCTTCGATGATGATGAGCGAACCGGCCGGGTTGCCATCATCATCCAGGAACGGCCCGGCTGCCTTCACCGCATCGCCCAGGTCCGCCAGCCACTGCAGGTGATTGGCCCGGTTCTGCTGGCGCAGTTTCAGCCCTTCCTCCGGCTTGTCGGTGCAGATGATGGCAAACAGTGGCATGGTGCTCTCTCCGTGTTTGCAGTGTCCGAACGGAAATCCATTCCCTGATGGCAACGCCACCAAGGGTGATGCATCATCTCCTGGTGCCACATCAAGCCGTTTCGGCCCTCTCGGCGGATGTCCGGGAATCGCCTGCCATTTCCTGCACGGGTGCATAAGGCCCCGTGCGAAGGTCCTGCCATTGCCAGTAAAGCAGGATGACCCGGGCACGGTTGATGCCCAGCGCGTCATGCAATGCCATCACCGGTTGCGGCTGCTGCAGAAACGCCCAGCGTGCAGATGCATGATGCGTCCGCAGGCTTTCCAGCAGTGTGGCAAACTCCGACGAGGTCAACCCATGCGCCTTGCTCAGCACCGCCAGTGCCTCGCCCCCCTCGTCCCGCAGGATGCGCAGCAGCGTCGCCCTTTCCAGCCCCGTTGCTTCGGCCAGCATTTCAGCCGCCAGTCGTCTCCCGCCCTCGGCCAGGCCGCCCAGCGCCACATAAAGCCGCTGCAGGAAGTCCTCGCGCGATACCAGCCGCATGCCGGCAATCCGCAGCAGCTCCTTCAGCATTTCCGACTGCGTGGCGAAACGCCGCAACAAGGATGCACGCAAGGACGCATCCACCTGCCAGAACACCTCCAGCGCCAGCCACACGGGAAGATCAGCACGCCTTGCCATGGCTGCCGCCAGCTGTTGTCCCGCCTCGGGCAGCCGTTGCGCCAGCCTGCGCCAGTCCTCATGTTCCAGCACCACCCCTTCGTTGTTCAGAAGCTTCGGCAGCACCTCGGCTGGCGCATGTCGCAGCATTCTCCCCACAACGCAGGAAGACAGGCGATTGCGCCGTGCCAGGCAGCGCAACGTGGCAACATCATCCGTGGCTGCAAGCTGCATCAGCAGATCTTCCGGCAACCGCGCCTGCTGCAACAGCCGTTCGCGCTCCGCCGGCGCGCATTTCTTCAGCAGGATCTCCAGCAACTGCCGCGGCGGATGGCGCATGCTGCACACCCTGTCCACCGCCGCCAGCAACATGCTCTGCCCCACCTGTGCCAGCCGCTGGGTGAGCAGATCCAGCGCCAGCGCCCGTTCCGCCGGTGCCATGATGCTTTCCGGCCGGCTCATCACGTTCAGCAACGTCGCGGTTTCTTCCAGGAGATCGGCCGAAGGACCGGCAGAAGAAGCGGAAGATTGCCCTGATGATGCCGCCTGTTTCTCTGCAACCGCCGCCTGTGCACCTTGTAATGCCACAGGGGCAGGATCCACAAGCGCTTCTGCAGCAGCCTTCCCGGCATCAGCACCTGCCGCTTCCGTGGCGGGCGTTCCATCACCTGCAACAGCATCCGAGGCAGCTTCCAGGCCGACAGCGAGATGCTCAGGTTCCGGCGCAACCCGGGCAGGCCTGACCACCCCGCCCGGATCGGCATCGGCAGACGTGGAAGAAGAAACACCGGCATCATCCGCCTGCCCGGACGGCACGGCAGGAATATCGCTTGCGGATGATACAGGCACGGCCGTGTCCGGCATGGCGGAAGAGGCCAGCGCCGCTTTCAGCTGCTGCAGCCGGCTGCGCAACAGATCCGCTTCCGCCATCGTTTCCCGCGTCATCGAAAATCCCCGAACCACCCCGACTGCCAAAGCAGCAACCATCGAGGCCTGAAAAATCATCTTCGCCATTAATGAACACGCAAGCATGAAAGTCCGGTAAACCGGCAGAAAATTGCCAGCCCTGCCTGCAAGAACCATGAACGGGACCTCGGATCATGCCACTTGCATGATGAAAACGGCCTCTTCCATGCCTCCTTCCCATGCCATGGTGCCAAGGCGCACTTTCATCACCTTGCAGGAGAGCAGCAATGACGGAGAAGAAATTCGATCACCTCACCCCGGAGCAATATCGCGTAACCCGCCAGTGTGGCACCGAGCCTGCCTTCTCTCACCCCTACTATTTCAACAAGGCTGCCGGCATCTATCACTGCGTCTGCTGCGGCGCGCCGCTGTTTTCATCGGAGGCGAAATACGAATCCGGCACCGGCTGGCCCAGCTTCTTCAAGCCCGTGAACGATGCCGCGCTGAAGGAAATCGAGGACACCAGCCACGGCATGCGCCGCACGGAAGTACGCTGTTCGGGCTGTGATGCCCACCTGGGCCATGTGTTTGCGGACGGCCCTCCCCCCACCGGCCTGCGCTACTGCATCAACGGCCTGGCGCTGGATTTTCGCCCGGCAGAGAAAGAATGAGGAAGCGAAGGACGCTGGACACTTCCCAATCATCCAGCCTGGATGAAACCACCTCATGATGACATGCTGCAGCGCTCAGAACGGTTTTACCACCGCCATGATGACGATGATGATCATCAGCACCGTGGGAATCTCGTTCACCATGCGGAAATACCGGGACGAAGCCTGCTCCTGCTGCTGCGCGAAGCGTTTCCGGTAACGCCCCATCCACAGGTGAAACGCACTCAGCAACACCACCATCAGCAGCTTCACGTGCAGCCAGCCATGCGCCAGGCCGATGACGGCAATCAGCAGCAGCCCGAACAGCCACGAGGCGATCATCGCCGGCCACATGATGCCGCGATAAAGCCGGCGCTCCATCACCATGAACGTCTGCATCAGCTCCGTCTTGCCGCCATCGCGTGCTTCCGCATGGTAGACGAACAGCCGCGGCAGGTAGAACAGCCCGGCCATCCACGCAATCACCGAGATGATGTGCAACGCCCGCAGCCAGTCATGCCAGCCCGCCAGCAATTCCGTCAGCCCCTGCATGCCTCTCACTCCGTTGCTGCCAGCCGTTCAGGCTGCCGTTCGTCTTCGGCGCGGATCAGCGCCATCATCCGCTCCACGTTCTCCACCGGCGTTTCCGGACGAAAACCATGCCCCAGGTTGAAGATGTGCCGCTGCTTCGGCAGCCGCAGCAGCCGCTGCACCCCTTCTTCCAGCACCGCCCCACCGGCAATCACCGCCAGCGGGTCGAGATTGCCCTGCACCACCACCTCACGCGCCAGCACATCCTTCATGTAATCCACCGGCATCGAGGCCTCGCACCCCACCGCCGCCACTCCCGTGGCCTGCGCAAATGCCGGCTGTGCCGCACCAATGCCGCGCGCAAAGCCGATCACCGGCACATCCGCGCCCAGCTCCCGCAGCCGTTCGATGATGCGCCGCACCGGCGCAAACACGTATTTCTCGCGCAAGCCATCGGGCAGATCACCAGCCCAGGTATCGAAGATCTGCACCACCTGCGCACCGGCCGCCACCTGTGCCGCAAGGTAGGCGGCAGAAGCCTCCACCAGCCGCTCGATGATGATGTCGAGCCACGGCGCATTCCGCATCGCCGCCATGCGGGTGCGCAGCCGTTCCGGCGAGCCGCCCCCTTCCACCATGTAGGTGGCCACCGTCCACGGGGCACCGCAAAAGCCGATGAGCGCCACGTGCGCGGGCAGCTCCGCCCGCAGCAGCCGCACGGTCTCATAGATGGCCGAGAGATCTTCCGCCGCTTCCGCCCCGCGCAAGGCCAGTGCCGCCTGCTCGCTGCGCACCGGCTCCAGCTTCGGCCCTTCGCCGGCCTCGAAGCGCAATCCCACCCCCATCACCTGCGGCAGCAGCAGGATGTCGGCAAACAGGATGGCGGCATCCACATCAAAACGGCGAATGGGCTGCAGGGTTACCTCCGCCGCCAGCTCCGAATTGTAGCACAGGTCCAGGAAGCTGCCGGCTTCGGCCCGGGTGGCTCGATATTCATCGAGGTAACGCCCGGCCTGGCGCATGAACCACACCGGCCGTCGCCACGGTTGTCTGCCTTCCAGCACCTCCATCAGTGCCTGCCGTGCGTGGGTGTTCATGCGCACTCCCCTCTCTGGCAACATTTCGGAAATATTCTTGATGTTTGTTGTATGGCACAGGCAATGCGGGGAAAATCCCGCCATTGCACAGTTCCTTCCTTTTCCCACACTTTGCACCGCCTGCCAAATGACAGCCCGGCAATGCCGGCATGCAACCCTGCAAGCACTGCTGAATCAGGTGCTTGAGGTGTTTCACGGACATCCCCCGCATGCCGCCGTCAACAGCTTCACGAAGAACTGTTCCACATCCTTTCCCTTTCTCCCCGCATATCACAATCGGTTTCGCCACAGGGCATGGATTGGGGATGGCATGCGCAGGGTCGGCAAATCCGCAGGGCTGCAGCGTGCGGCTGTTCCACTCTTCCCCACCGTTGTCCACAGCCACCTAAGCGATTTTCAACCATTCCGGTGCGGTTGCCGGGGACAGACAGCGGTAACGATGAAACGCAAATGGTGAAATGGAACCGGAAGTGCCGGAAGTTCATGGAGCGGGCGGAAAACATGAAGCGCCAATGGCGAAAAATCGCCATTGGCGCTTCTCTTGGTCAACACTCATTAGAATGGCAAAATTACAAATAGTTGCAGTGAAACTGTCAGGTTGTCCAGGACAGTCCCGACATGAAACAGGCATCAATGCCGGAAAACCACCACGAGTGCTCTTAGGCCTGCATTCAATGACGCATGAAACTTGCCCGTGGCATCAGCCGGCCTGTTGCCGGGCCTCGCGGATGCGGGCAAGGGCAGCGGCGGCATCAAGCCTGCCATCATAGAGCGCACGGCCCGAGATTGCTCCTTCCAGGATGGCGCAGTCAGGCTCAAGCAGGCGTTCGATGTCTTCCATCCCGGCCAGGCCGCCGGAGGCAATGACGGGAATGGAGATGGCATTGGCAAGCTGCAGGGTGGCGTCGATGTTCAGTCCCTTCAGCACGCCGTCGCGGTCGATGTCGGTATGGATGATGACCGCCACCCCGGCATCCTCGAAACGCTTCGCCAGCTCGATGACGTCAAGGTCGGAAGTCTCGGCCCAGCCCTGCACCGCCACCTTGCCACCCTTGGCATCGATGCCCACTGCAATGCGTCCTTCGAAGGCCCGGCAGGCCTGCCGCACCAGCTCCGGATCACGCACCGCCACGGTGCCGAGGATGACACGACGCACCCCCTGGTCCAGCCAGTGCTCGATGGTGGCCATGTCGCGAATGCCGCCGCCCAGCTGCACCGGCAGCGAGACGGCATCGAGGATGGCGCGTACCGCATCCGCATTCACCGGCCTGCCGGCGAAAGCACCGTTCAGATCCACCAGATGCAGCCACTCGAAGCCTGCTTCCTCGAAGGCCCGCGCCTGTGCCGCCGGGTCATCATTGAATACCGTGGCGCGCTGCATTTCTCCCAGCTCCAGCCGCACGCACTGGCCATCCTTCAGGTCTATGGCGGGAAACAGGATCATCGCAGAACTCTCTTTTCGTGCCCGAGGACTGTCCTGGACAATCAAGACAACCAGGACAATCAGGCAGTCATTTTCACTTTTGCAACCCCATGCAGTTTCATCATTCAATGAATGGCGGCCGAGAAGCGCGAGCGGCACATTCCCGGCTTTCCGTTCACGGTTTCCACTGCAGGAAAGCCTCGATCAACGCCAGCCCCAGTTGCTGGCTCTTCTCCGGGTGAAACTGGAACCCCAGCAGGTTGTCGCGCCCCACCACCGCCGTCAGCGGCGCGCCATAGTCGGTAACCGCCAGCACATGGCGGCTGTCCGCCGGCACGTAGTGGTAGGAATGCACGAAATAGGCATCCGTGCCCATTGCCCCCTGCATCAACGGTGCCAGCACCGGATGCGGAAACACCGGCAGCAGCTCGTTCCAGCCCATGTGCGGCACCTTCAGCGTGTTGTCCGGCGGCGTGATGGGAGCCACATCGCCGGGAATCCACCCAAGCCCCCGATGCACGCCATGCTCCAGCCCGCGGGTGGCCATCAGCTGCATGCCCACGCAGATGCCGAGAAACGGCCGCGCACGCAACAGCGCCACTTCCTCCAGCGCATCTTCCATGCCGTCAATGGCCCTGATGCCGGCAATGCAGTCGCCAAACGCGCCCACGCCGGGCAGCACCAGCCGGTCGGCCTTCAGCACCTGCTCCGCCGTGTTGGCCAGCACCACCTCGGCATCGATGCCGGCCTGCGCGGCGGCATGCTGAAAGGCCTTCTGCGCAGAACGCAGGTTTCCCGAACCGTAATCGACAATGCTGATGCGCATGAAATCCCTCATCCCCAGTAATGAAAGCCGCTGGCTGGCCCACCTCCCTGCCAAGCAGCAGCATCGCCGCGCTGTCAAGGCCGTCCCGTGAGATCACACGCCGGCAACTGCCACCATGACGCAGGAAAACCGCTCAGGCAGTGCGGACAGCCTCGCCCGGTGGTGATGCCGGCTGTTGCAGGACAAGCGCCAGCGCCTCCTGCGCATCATGCGCCACCAGCACGCCGCGCTGCACATGGCCGCGCCGCAGCAACGCCCGCTGCCGCAGCATGTTGCCCTCCAGCCCCAGCAGCACGGACAGCAGCAGGCTGCCCACCGTTCCCGTCATCGGTGGCAGCAGCATCATCGCCAGCCACATGGTGGTAAAGACGGCAGCTTCCACCCACATGCGATGATACAGCAGCCACAGCGGGCCGAAGAGGAAGGCAAGCCACGAGAAGCCGTCGCGCAACACGATGAAATCGGCACAGGCTCCGGCATCGCCATCAGCCGCCGGCTGTTTCCTGCACAGGATGATGAAAGTGTCCATGCCAGCCTCTTCCTCCAGGCCCATTGCCGATGTGGAAATGCCGCCGGAACCGTTCCGCAACAGTTTCATGCCACCGGGGTTGCCCGCGGCAGCAACACCCTTCACAGGCTGCCCTTGGTGGAGGGCACCGTATCGCCCATGCGCGGATCGATGGCTGCTGCCGCCCGCAGCGCGCGGGCCAGCGCCTTGAAGCAGGTCTCGGCGATGTGATGGGAATTGCGCCCGTAGAGGTTCTCCACGTGCAGCGTGATGCCGGCGTTCACGGCGAAGGCGTAGAAGAACTCGTGCACCAGCTCGGTGTCGAAGGTGCCGATCTTCTCGGTCGGGAAATCCACCTTCCACACCAGCCACGGCCGCCCGGAGATGTCCACCACCACCCTGGTGAGCGCCTCGTCCAGCGGAATGGTTGCATCGGCATAGCGCACGATGCCCTTCTTCTCGCCCAGTGCCTGGCGAAAGGCCTGCCCCAGCGTGATGCCCACATCCTCGGTGGTGTGATGCGCATCGATGTGCAAATCACCCCTGGCGCTGATCTCGAGGTCCATCAGGCCGTGCCGGGCAATCTGCTCCAGCATGTGGTCGAGAAAGCCGATGCCGGTCTCGATGCGGCTGTTGCCGCTGCCGTCGATGTTGACGGAAACGCTGATCTGCGTCTCTTTGGTGTTGCGGCTGACGCTGGCCTGGCGCATGAGAGCCTCGCTTTGCTCTGTCATGGAGGATTTCCGACGGGTTCACGAATACTTCCTGCCGCATCACGGCGGCGGATGCAACGTCCAACATGCCTGCATGGTTTCCGTCATCGGAAAGAGACCGCCGGCCAGCGAGAATCGTTCCCGGGGAAAATCGGGCCGGTCAATGAAAAGGGCACCCGGTCGGGGATCCGGGTGCCCAGTGATGCGCTCTTGAAGCGCCTTACGCCGGGAGGGGACACCGGCGTGATGGCCGTTGTCGGGGCCAAGGGGGATAGAAGCGGGGGGCATTGGCCCGTAAGGGATGACAACGGCTGCTGATGACAACATAGGACGGGGCAGGGGGATTTGCAATCCGGAATCGCTCTTGATTTTGTGAAATTTTCGTAAGTCAAAAGAAAAACTTTATTGCCAAGACCGCTGGCGGGTGTCAGCCAGAAGAAAGGGCGCAAGGCGCTCACCTTGCGCCGGCAGGTGATCGGAGAAGGGAGGTGCAGCAAGACATGGCTTACTGGCTGTTCAAGTCCGAGCCCCAGACCTGGAGCTGGGAAGATCAGAAAAACCACGAGGGCCCGGCCGAGTGGGACGGCGTGCGCAACTATCAGGCGCGCAACAACATGCGGCAGATGCAGGTGGGGGATCTTGGCTTCTTCTATCACTCGGTGAAGGAGAAGAAGGTGGTGGGCATCGTGCGGGTGGCGGTGCCGGCGCATCCTGATTCCACGGCCGATGATCCACGCTGGGAATGCGTGGACGTGGAGGCGCTGTGCGACATGCCAAGGCCGGTGTCCTTGAGCGAGATCAAGGAAAACCCGAAGCTGGCGGATATGGTGCTGGTCAACAACTCGCGGCTTTCCGTGCAGCCGGTAACGGAAGAGGAATGGCGCGAGGTCTGTCGCATGGGCGGGCTGGAACCGGCACCGGAAGCCCCGTGGCCGGCCGGCAAGCCGTGCCCGTGATGATGCCCGGGCAGGGCAGGAAGGGATGTGGCAGCAGCACGGAAAGGGCAGGCCACGGCATGCGCAGGAGAGGTTGCGCGCGTTGCACAAGCGGATGATTTCTGCAACGGTGGCTGGCGATGCGGGCTGATGAACCCCGGCGGTGGATGCCGGGGATGCCTGCCCTTGGCGGCGGCAAAGAACGACGGATGAGCAAAGCATGGCCGAACTGCTGATAGCGGGCGGTGGCATTGCCGGGCTGGCGGCGGCCATTGGCGCGGCACGCGCCGGGCATCAGGTGTGCGTGCTGGAACGCCAGGCGGTGTTCAGCGAGCTGGGTGCGGGCATTCAGATCGGCCCCAATGGCCGCCGCGCGCTGGAGGAGCTGGGTGCGTGGCAATGGTTGCAGCATCACGTGGTGCACCCCCGCGCCATCCGCATTCGCCGCGCCGCCAGCGGCACGGTGCTTTCCGAGCTGCCGCTGGATGAGCCCTTTCGCCGCCGTTTTCGCACCACCTACCAGGTGGTGCACCGGGCCGATCTGCTGGCCGCCCTGCTGGCAGCTGCCGAACAGGAATCCGCCATAACCCTGCACACCGACCGCATGGTCATGGACTGGCACCAGCAGCAGGGACGGGTCGTCGTTTCCCTGCAGGATGGCGAGGAACGCGGTGCCGATGCCCTCATCGGTGCCGATGGCATCTTCTCGCGCGTGCGTGCGCGGCTGCTGGGCGAACAGCCGCCGCGCCCCAATGGCCATGTGCTCTATCGCGCCCTGGTGCCGCGTGATGAGGTGCCGTCAACCGTCGACATGCAAACGGTGCAGCTGTGGCTGCACCCCGGTGGCCATGTAGTGCATTATCCGGTGAAGGGCGGGCAGGCGTTCAACATCATCGCCGCCATCAACCAGAAGATGCCTTCCATCGATGAAGCCTGGGGCCGCAAGACCGATGCCTCTGCCCTGCATCGCGTCTTCTCCAATGTTTGCGATGAACTGCACACGGTGCTGGAGGTCCCGCGCCAGTGGATGTGCTGGGCCGGAGTCGATCGCCCGCCGGCACCACGCTGGAGCCGCGGCAATGTAACGCTCATCGGCGATGCGGCCCATCCCATGCTGCCCTATCTCGCTTCCGGCGCGGTGATGGCGCTGGAAGATGCCGTGGTGCTGATGCGCCACCTGGCCATGCATGCCGAGCCTGCACAGGCCTTCGCCGCCTATGAGCGCGAGCGTCGCCCGCGCACCACCCGGGTGGTGCGTGCGGCGCGGCGCATGGGGCACATCTACCATGCCCCCGCGCCGCTGGCACTGGCCCGCGACGCCGTGCTGCGCGCTTCCACCCCTGCGCGCGACCTGCAGCGCATGGCCTGGCTCTACGACTGGCGGCCATGAACCGCCTATACCCGTCGGGGCTGTCCTGGATACCCTGACAGTTTACACTGCAACCATTTGTAATTTTGCCATTTTAATGAAGATTGGCCAAGGGGGCGCCATTGGCGATTTTTCGCCATCCCTACCCGTCAACACGGCGATGAAGTATTCCTGACAGCTACAGTCCTGCGTAAAAACAGCCCTGTCCGGGACAGCCACTGAAATCGGGCCGGAGCAGGGTGTTTTCATGCAATGTCAGCTCTGCCAGCACGGCATCAGGGTGGGATCAGCCGTGGCTGGCGGTATCAGGCCGGGGCCTCGGTGGACACCAGCCGCCAGTTGGGATCCCTCGAGGTGAGGTCGCGCTCGAACGTCCACACGTCCTTCACCGTTGTCAGCTTCTCCGGGTTGCCCTGCACCACGTTGCCTTCGGCATCGCGCACCGCGGTGATGACCTTGGAGGTGAACTGCACGGTAAGCTGCCCCACCTTGCCATCCAGCGCCGCCTTCACCAGCTTCGCATCATCCAGGCCGACGAATTCCAGCTCCTGTGTCAGGCCTTGCTGGCGGCGTTCGTCGATAACGGCAGAGAAACGCTCGAACACCTCCGCATCCAGCAGCGGCTTCAACGTCTTCTTGTCTCCTTCGGCGAAGGCGGTAACGATCATCTCGTAGGCCATCTTCGCCCCTTCCAGGAACTGGCGGGCGTCGAAGGCGGGATCGACCTCGCGGAAGCGCTGAAGCATGCGCGCCAGCAGGCTGTTCTCTTCCGCCACGCCCTCCCATACCGGCTTCTGTTCTTCCGGCAATCCGTAGCGCACCTCGTCGTCTTCATCTGCGCCGGTCGCGGCTTCATCCGCACGCCTTTGTGCCGGTGCGGGAGCATCCGCCTGCCCGGGCAGCGGCAGGTCGATGCGTTTTTCGTGCCCCGTGCGCGTGCCCAGTACCGAGCGCAGCTTCCACGCCACGATGATGGCCACCACCAGCAGAATGATGTTGAACGGATCGAACACCGTGTTGTTCATCTCGGCCAGCTCCCGCGCTGTTCAGCCAGGCACGCGCCTTTGCGGCACGCCGTCATCACGCCATCACGAAAAGGGGTTGCTCCGGATCACCGAAAGACCAGCCGTTCGCAACCATTCCCTTGTCATTCCTCATACCATGCCTTCCGGGCAAAAGGGAGACAACCTGCATGAAGTTCCCTTCATGCAGGCACTGCCGCGTCGCGACAATGGCGAAAAAGGCCACCATCATCACGCGCCGGAGCAGCGGCGCTGATACGCCAGGTGGCAGATTGCGACAATCAGGGGACGTTTCAGGAAACGCCCAGAGCGTTGTTGATCCACGCCACCAGCGAATTCTTCGGTGCCGCGCCGGTCTGCTGCGCCACCACCTGCCCGTCCTTCACCAGCAGCAGGGTGGGAATGCCGCGCACGCCATACTGTGCCGGGGCATTGGGGTTTTCGTCCACGTTCAGCTTGACGACCTTCAGCCGGCCATCCATTTCGCTGGCGATCTCGTCCAGCACCGGGGCGATCATGCGGCACGGTGCGCACCACTCCGCCCAGAAATCAACCAGCACCGGCACATCGGACTTCAGCACCTTCTCCTCGAAATCCGCATCGGTAACGTGATCGACCATGTCCCATCTCCTGAAAAGGCGTGCAAATCATCCCGTGATCCCGTGGCAGTGCAGGCCCGCCATTCGCCATGCACCCTAAATAGGGTAGTGCGCATGGTCAAGGTGCATGGCGTGGGAAGGCGCAACCGTTACGCCCCGCCTATGAACAGCCCCACCAGCAGCACGATGAAACCACCCACCACGATCTGCACGAAGGCGCGGGAGAATGGCGTGTCCATGAAGCGGTAGCGGATCCAGGCAATCAGGATCAGCTCGATGACGACCATGACGATGGCCACCTTGAAGGCCGTCCAGAAGTCGGCGATGAGAAACGGCCAGGTGAAGCCCAGCCCCCCCAGCGTGGTCATGATGCCCGACGCCAGCCCGCGGATCATCGGGTGCCCGCGCCCCGTCAGCTCGCCATCGTCGCTCATCGCCTCGGCCAGCCCCATGGAGATGCCCGACCCCACCGACATTGCCGCACCGACGAGGAAGGTCTGCCACGAATCCTGGGTGGCCAGCGCCGCGGCGAAGATCGGTGCCACGGAAGACACCGCGCCATCCATCAGCCCCATCAGCCCGGGCTGCACCACCTGCAGCGCGAACAACCGCCGTGCCGCCTCCTGTTCTTCCAGCCGCGCATCGGCATCCACGTGCTGAAGCTCCAGCTTCGCCGCCAGCGATTCGTGGTGTTTCTCCTGCTCCGCCAGCCATTGCAGCAGCTCGCGCACGTTCTCGTCCTTCGCCCGCTCCGCTGCACGCCTGTAGAAGCGGTAGGTCTCAAGCTCCATCACCAGCGCCAGCCGCCGCGCCTTCTCGATGTCGAAGTCCGGCAGCAGCCACTGCGGGGAATGGCGCACGAAACCGGCCACGTCCTCCTTGCGGATGAGGGGGATGATGTCGCCGAACTTCTTGCGATACAGCGTCTCCAGCCGCTGCTTGTGCTCAAGCTCCTCCTCCGCCATCTCCATGAACACCCGCGCCGAATGCGGGTAGTTTTCCGCCAGTCGGTTGGCGATGGACATGTAGATGCGCGCATCATCCTCCTCGCCGGCGATGGCCAGCGCCAGGATTTCCTGCTCGCTGAGCTCGGAGAATTTCTTCCTCGCGGTGATTCGTGGCAGTGCCATTGAAGTGGTTTCCCTGATCTGGCCGGGCATGCCCGGGGTTTCACGTGAAAACCACCGCTCTCCCCGCCGGTGGCAGCTTGACGCCGGCCTCGGGCCGTGTCATTGGCCGCAAGCATGACAGAGCAACGAAACATACGCAACTTCTCCATCATCGCCCACATCGACCACGGCAAGTCGACACTGGCCGACCGGCTGATCCAGGTCTGCGGCGGGCTGTCCGAGCGCGAGATGCAGGAGCAGGTGCTCGACAACATGGAGCTGGAGCGCGAGCGCGGCATCACCATCAAGGCGCAGACGGTGCGGCTGGAATACACCGCGCGCGATGGACAGCGCTACGTGCTCAACCTCATCGACACCCCGGGGCACGTGGACTTCGCCTACGAGGTCTCCCGCTCGCTCTCCGCGGTGGAAGGCTCGCTGCTGGTGGTGGATGCCTCGCAAGGGGTGGAGGCGCAGACACTGGCCAACGTCTATCAGGCCATCGACAACGATCACGAGATCATCCCCGTGCTCAACAAGATCGACCTGCCGGCGGCAGAGCCTGACCGGGTGCGGGCGCAGATCGAGGAGGTCATTGGCCTGGATGCTTCGGATGCCATCGAGGTCTCGGCCAAGACCGGGCAGGGCATCGAGGAGGTATTGGAAGCCATCGTCAACCGCCTGCCCGCCCCTGAAGGAGATCCGGACGCGCCGCTGAAGGCACTGCTGGTGGATTCCTGGTATGATCCCTACCTTGGCGTCGTGGTGCTGGTGCGGGTGTTCGATGGCCGGGTGAAGAAGGGCCAGAAGATCCGCCTGATGTCATCGGGCGCGGAATACGTCATCGACCGGGTGGGCATCTTCACCCCGAAGAAGGAGACGGTGGAAAGCCTCGGCCCCGGCGAGATCGGCTTCATCACCGCCGCCATCAAGGAGGTGGCCGATACCCGCGTCGGCGATACCATCACGGAGGCGAAACGGCCTACCGAGGAGCCCCTGCCCGGCTTCAAGCCGGCGCAGCCGGTGGTGTTTGCCGGCTTCTTCCCCGTCGATTCGGCGGAGTTCGAGGACCTGCGCGAGGCCATGGCCAAGCTCCGGCTCAACGACGCCAGCTTCGAGTTCGAGATGGAGACCTCCGCCGCACTGGGCTTCGGCTTTCGCTGCGGCTTCCTGGGGCTTCTGCACCTGGAGATCATCCGCGAGCGCATCGAGCGCGAGTTCGGCATCGAGATCATCACCACCGCGCCGTCGGTGGTCTATCACGTGCACCTCACCGACGGCACGATGCTGGAGCTGCACAACCCCGCCGACATGCCCGAGCCGGTGAAGATCGACCGCATCGAGGAGCCGTGGATCAAGGCCACCATCCTGGTGCCGGACGAATACCTCGGCGACGTGCTGAAGCTGTGCCAGGATCGCCGCGGCATCCAGCAGGACCTGACCTATGCCGGCAGCCGCGCCATGGTGGTCTATGAGCTGCCGCTGAACGAGGTGGTGTTCGACTTCTACGACCGGCTGAAGTCGGTAACCCGTGGCTATGCCAGCTTCGACTACGAGCCCATCGGCTATCGCGAAGGCGACCTGGTGAAGATGCAGATCCTGGTCAATGGCGAGCCGGTGGATGCGCTTTCCGTCATCGTGCATCGCGAGCGCGCGCAGGCCCGCGGGCGCGCCATGTGCGAGAAACTGAAGGATCTGATCCCGCGCCACCTGTTCAAGATCCCCATCCAGGCGGCCATCGGCGGCAAGATCATTGCGCGCGAGACCATCGGCGCGCTGCGCAAGGACGTAACCGCAAAGTGCTACGGCGGCGACGTCAGCCGCAAGCGCAAGCTGCTGGAGAAGCAGAAGGAAGGCAAGAAGAAGCTGCGCCAGTTCGGCAAGGTGAACATCCCGCAGGATGCCTTCATCAAGGCGCTGAAAATGGACGACTGACGGGGTTGCTGCTTTCGTGGATCTGGCTGAGAGAAGCGCCAATGACGAATTCCCGCCATTGGCGCTTCTTGTCGATGCTGAGAGCTTCCGTGTGATTGTCAAGGATCTTCGACCGCCTTCGGCAGCGGCCCGAAGAGCCGTCCTTGACAATCACACGGAAGCAGCAAGAATGACGATCAGGCGCTGACGGGCACACTGCCCCGTCAGCGCCGTTCTCAGCCACACTTCATTCCATATCCGAATCGATGGCCTGATCTTCATTTTCGCACGCTGTCGCCTGTGCTGCCGCCAGCCGGGCAATGGGCAGGCGAAAGGGCGAGCAGGAGATGTAGTCCAGCCCCGCTGCCGCCAGCAGGCGGATGGAGCGTGGCTCTCCCGCCTGCTCGCCGCAGGCACCGATTTCCACCGCCTCGTTGCCGGTGCGCCCGCGTTCTGTCGCCATGCCGATGAACGGCAGCACCGACTGGCGCTCCAGCGTAACGAAGGGATCGTCTTCCAGCAGCCCCTCGCGCAGGTAGGCATGCAGGAAGCGCCCGGAATCGTCGCGCGAAAGCCCCAGCACGGTTTGCGTCAGGTCATTGGTGCCGAAGGAAAGGAAATCGGCATGCCGGGCGATCTCGTCTGCCTTCAGGCAGGCCGAGGGCAGCTCGATCATGCAGCCGATGTGAAACGGCGGCAATTGCCCCAGTTCATTCTGCAGCGTCTGGGCAATGTCGAGGATCTGCTGGCGCATGCGGGCCATTTCGCTGGCGCTCATGATGAACGGCACCATGATCTCAAGCCTCGATGGTGCCTGCCTGCGCAAGGCCAGCGTGTGCATGGCCTGCAGCATGGCACGCACCTGCATCTGCAGCAGACCGGGCAGGGTGATGATGAGCCGCACCCCGCGGTGCCCCAGCATCGGGTTGTATTCGCGCAAGGAATCCACGCGCGCCTGCAGGTGCTCCACGGTCGTGCCCAGTTTTCCGGCCAGGGGTTCCAGCTCCACCGCGCTGCGCGGCAGGAATTCATGCACCGGCGGATCCAGCAGCCGCACGCATACCGGCTTGCCGGCCATCACCGCGAACAGCTGCAGGAAGTCCTCGCCATGGGTCTGCACCAGTTGTGCCAGCACCCGCTGCCGCTGTGCATCGCTCTCCGCCAGGATCAGCTCCTGCAACAGCTCCAGCCGCTCGCTGCCGAAGAACATGTGCTCGGAGCGGCAAAGCCCGATGCCTTCCGCACCAAAGGCAAGGGCGGCCTCGGCATCGCGCGGGGTGTCGGCATTGGCCCGCACGGCAATGCGGCGCAATTCATCGGCCCATTGCAGCAGGGTGTGAAAGCTTTCCGGCAGTTGCGGCTGACGCGTGGGCATGCGCCCGCGGAACACCTCGCCGCTGGCACCATCAATGGTGATCCACTCGTTGGCCCGCACCTCCGCCTTGCCGATGCGCAGCCGCCCGGCCCCGGCCTCGATCTCCATGGTCCCGACCCCGGCCACGCACGGAATGCCCAGCCCCCGCGCAATGACCGCGGCATGCGAGGTCATGCCGCCGCGCGCGGTAAGCACGCCGCGCACCTGGTGCATGGCCGGAATGTCTTCCGGCGTGGTTTCCGGCCGCACCAGGATCACCGAACGCCCGGCAGCGGCCAGGCGCATGGCCTCTTCCGCATCCGTAACGACTTCGCCGCTGGCTGCGCCCGGCGATGCGCCCAGGCCCCGCGCCAGCAGCCGTGAAGCACCGCCACTGCGCTCCAGCACCGGATGCAGCAGCTTTTCCAGCCGCTGCGGGTCGATGTCGCAAATGGCCTGCCGGCGCGACTTGATGCCCTCCCGCACCATGTCCACCGCCGCCTGCAGCGCGGCTTCGGTGCCAAGCCGTGCATCGAAGGTCTGCAACAGCCACAATTGTCCGTCATCGATGCAGAACTCGATGTTCTGCACGCGCCGGAAATGCCGTTCCAGCACGTCTGCGGTTTCCAGCAGCGCCGCGTGGGCCTGCGGCAGCGCCGTTTCCAGCGACGGCACGTCAAGCCCGCTCAGTCGCCGTTCGTCTTCCGATATGGGCCACGGCGTGCGCAGGCCGGCAACGATGTCCTCACCCTGCGCCTGCCCCAGCCATTCGCCGCTTGGTGGTTTGCGGCCGGTGAGCGGATCGCGGCTGATGATTACCCCGGCACCGGAACGTTCATTGCGATTGCCGAATACCATGGCCTGCACCACGATGGCCGGCCGCCAGCCATCGGGCAACTGGTGCACGGTTCGCGCCCGGCGCATGGAAGGAGAATCCCAGGCGCGCATCATCGCCACCAGCATCGAAAACAGCTGTTCCAGCGGCTCGGCAGGGATCTCCAGCGCTGCTTCCTCGTGAATGAATGCGGCATGGCGTTGCGCGATTTCCTGCCAGTGCCCGGCCTCGAGCATGGTGTCATCAACAAGCCCCAGGCTTTCCTTGTGGTCTTCCAGCAGGTGCTCGAAGTCCTCGAACGCCATTCCCCCCGCGTGCACGCCGAAATCCCGCAGGAACCGGCGGTAGCAATCCCACAGAAAGGCAGCGTCTTGCCCATGCTTCACGGCCTGCTCGATGATCTCGGGCGAAAGGCCGATGTTGAGCACCGTCGGCAGCAGGCCCGGCATTGGCCTCGGCAGGCCGGCGCGCAGTGCAACCAGCAGCGGTTGACGCCCGTCGCCAAACCCCTGCCCCGTTTCCTCCTGCAGCACTTCCAGCGCGGCAAGGATGCTCGCCCTGACATCTTCCGGCAGCGACGCCTCGGCGGCAATGCGTGCACACACTTGCGCATCAAGCACGAAGCCCGGCGGCACCGGCAGCCCCAGCCGCCGCATGCGGATCAGTTGTGCTCCCTTGTGCCCCAGCGTGGTGGTGTCAAGGGTTTCGGCAGCATCGCCTTTTCCGTCATGGCAGCAGAACAGATGCACGCCTGTATCCGTTGTCATCGTCTTTGCCTTGGCTCCGTCTGTTCTGGCACCACCTTCATCGGCATGCCTGCCTGCAAAGGCGTGCACCCATGCCAACCGGCCAGGTGCCGGCAGGAACCTGTTCACAACACGATTTTCACCGATACCACAGCAGCCGCCGGACTGATAGCATCGAGACAACACTATCACCATGCAGCAGGCACGGGCATTGCCTCTCCTGCACGCAAGCAGGAAATCAGGTCATGCGAAAGGAGCTGCAGACACGTCCGTCAGCGCGGCACAAGATGCATCGCCACGGCCAGTGGGCGGAAACGCTGGCCTGCTGGTGGCTGCGGCTGAAGGGCTGGCGCATCCTTGCCCGGCGCGTGCGCACGCCGCCGGGAGAGATCGACATCATTGCCCGCCGTGGCCGTGTGCTGGCCTTCGTCGAGGTGAAACTGCGCCAGGATGTAAAGGCGGCGCTTGCAGCCCTGCATCGACGCCAGCAGCAGCGCATCGTGCGCGCCGCACACTGCTGGCTGGGGCAGCATCCGCAATATGCCGATTGCGATATGCGGTTCGATTTCATTGCCATCGGCCGCCGTGGCCTGCCACGGCATCTGGCGGATGCCTTTCGTCCGGATGAGGTGTTGTCCGAATCCTTCCATCGGTGGTGATTCGCAATGATTCCTGAATGTTCCGCATCCGTGTCAATATGGGTGAGTCAATGCGCCGCATCGACCGTATCGTTAATGCCGCGTTAACCTTGCCTGGCGTTGGCGGGCCTCTTTTCTGGGGAAAACGCCCAAGCGTGTGTTGAGCCAGTTGCGCCTGATATTGTAGCGTTCAGCACATCAGGCGCGAGATGTAGATATCCATCATCCGGGGCAAGGCATATTCCGCATCCGTAACGGATTTGCGGAAGCGATGAGGGATTCTCCGCCCGGAAGTGGAGAAGACGTGTGTCAAGGCAAAATCGTCAGCCAGCCAGCAACAGGGGGCAAGGCATCATGAGCACGGAAAAAACACGGGAGAAAAAGGGCAAGGGCCGTCAGTCGGTGTGGACGGATGAATTGATCCAGCAGCTCCTGCAGTTGTGGCAGGAAGGGGTCAGCGCCTCGGAAATCGCCCGCCAGCTGGGCCATGGCCTCAGCCGCAATGCGGTCATCGGCAAGATCCATCGCCTGCGCAAGAGCGGCAAGGCTCCGGCGCGCCGCGACGAGCCGCAGCAGGCCACTGACAGGCAGCAGCGCGAAAAGCCGGAGCAGGGCAGTGCATCCAACCGTGGTGCTGCAGCTGCTGCGGCCAGCGCCAACAGGGCTTCTGTCGCGCGCCAGGCGCAGGCAGTAGCGGTGCAGATGGAAGCCGCCCCGGCCCCGGCACCACAGGCAAGGCAGAGCCTGACGGTGGCACACGAGGAAACGGGGCTGGTGAAGGATATCATGGATCTGGGCCATCGTTCCTGCCGCTGGCCCATTGGCACCCCGGGCGAGGAGGGCTTTGCCTATTGTGGCCGCCGCGCCGAGGATGGCGGCCCCTATTGCCAGCACCACGCCGAGATTGCCTATACTTCCCATCACAAGCGGGCTGCCGGCTGACAGCGATCACGCTGGTTGCAAGGGAATGAGCCGCAAGAACAGGCTGCTTTCTGCAAGCGTGAAAACCCGCCACGGCCTGCGCCGTGGCGTTTTCACTTTCCCGCGATGCGTGTTGGTGCATGTTGCGGAACGGCCTATATCCATCATCAGGCATTTGCCCTGCCCGGCATCTGCAGCAATTGGCAATGATGAACAGGGAGGTCGTCCACATGCAGGAACACGCAGGCTGCTGCAGCGGCAACGCGCAAGCCCATGCCCATGCCGCGGAACACGCAAATGCGGGAGAGTTCTTCCGCGATCCTGTCTGCGGCATGACGGTGGATCCTGCCAACCCGGACAAGCCGTGGATAGAATACGAAGGCCGCGTCATCCGCTTCTGCAACCCGAAGTGCAAGGAGAAGTTCATTGCCGCACCGGGTGCCTACCTGCGCACGCTCGACCCTGTCTCCGGTGCGGTGGTGGACAAGGCTGCCGCCCGTCATTTCCTGAAGCATGAGGGCTTGCGGCTCTATTTCGCGTCGGAAGAGACCATGCAGGCCTTTCAGGCCAACCCGCAAGCCTACCTGGAAAAGGCCCGGGAGTTGCAGCCTGCACAGCCTGTTACGGCCTCGAAATGGGTATGTGCCTGCCATCCCGAGGTGGTGTCCGATCAGCCCGGAGACTGCCCCATCTGCGGCATGGCGCTGGAGCCGGTGGTGGAAAGCGCGGATGCCGAACCCGATGACGAGGAGAAGGACTTCACTCGCCGTCTCGTTGTCGGTACCGTCTTCACCGTGCCACTGCTGCTGCTGGCCATGGGGCCATTGCTTGGGCTGCCGCTGCCGGACGTGCTGCAAGGGCGCAGCGGTGCCTTCATCCAGCTGCTGCTGGCCACGCCGGTGGTGCTCTATTCCGCCCTGCCGTTCTTTCGCCGTGCGTGGGAATCCATCCTGCGCCGCAGTTACAACATGTGGACGCTCATCGGCATAGGTGTTGGCGCGGCTTATGCCTTCTCTGCCGCTGCCACGCTGTTTCCCGGTTTCCTGCCCGAGCGGCTGCGCGGTGAAGGTGGCGAGCTGCCCATCTATTTCGAGACTGCGGCGGTGATCATCGTGCTGGTGCTGGTGGGGCAGATCCTGGAAATGCGTGCCCGGCGCAAGGCCGGTGATGCCATTCGCGCGCTCGTCTCCCTGCTGCCGCCCATCGCCCACCGGCTGCGCGAGGATGGAACGGAAGAGGACGTGTCGGTGGATGCCGTTGCCATCGGCGACCGGCTGCGGGTGCGTGCCCACGAGAACGTGCCGGTGGATGGCATTATCGTCGAGGGACGCACCAGCATCGATGAATCGCTGCTCACCGGCGAACCGATTCCGGTGGAGAAGGGGCCGGGCGACGAAGTGGTGGGCGGCACCCGCAACCTGGCGGGCAGCTTCGTGATGGAGGCCCGCAGGGTGGGCACCGGCACGGTGCTGGCGCAGATTGTCGAGATGGTCAGCCAGGCACGTCGTTCCCGCGCCCCCATCCAGTCGCTGGCCGATCGTTTCTCCGGCTGGTTCGTGCCGGCGGTGGTGGCGGTGGCGGTGGCGGCCTTCGTCCTGTGGATGCTGTTCGGGCCCGAACCGCGTTTCGCCTATGCCATTGTTGCCGCCATTTCCGTGCTCATCATTGCCTGTCCCTGCGCGTTGGGGCTGGCCACGCCCATGTCCATCACCGTGGCCACCGGGCGCGGGGCGAAGATGGGTATCCTGGTGCGCGATGCCGCCCACCTGCAGCGGCTGGCCGAGGCTGACGTGCTGGTCATCGACAAGACCGGCACCATCACCCAGGGCAAGCCGCAGGTGGTGGAGATCATCAGCCTTGATGACAAGGGGCGGCAGGACGATACCGCCACCGAACGGCTGCTGGCCGAGGCGGCAGCGGTGGAAGCCGGGGCCACCCATCCGCTGGCCGAGGCGGTGCTGCGTGCCGCCGAAGAACGCGGCATCAGGCCGCCATCGGCAGAGGGGTTCCGCGCGCTCACCGGCATGGGTGCCACGGCCCGCGTGAAGGGCGAAGTGGTGGCGCTGGGCAATGCGGCGCTGATGCAGGAGCTGGGCGTGGATACCACAGCACTGCAACAGCAGGCCGACGCCATGCGTGCGAAGGGGCACACGGTGGTGTTCATTGCGCGTGGCAACAGGCTGGCCGGGCTGCTGGCCATTGCCGATCCGCTGAAGGAGAACGCCAGGGCGGCCCTGGACGAGCTGCACCGGCTTGGCTTGCGCATCATCATGGCCACTGGCGATGAAGAACGCACCGCCCGTGCCATTGCCGACCAGGTAGGGGTGGACGAGGTGCATGCCAGGTGCACCCCGGCCGACAAGCAGGCGCTGGTGCGGCGGTTGAAGCAGCAGGGGCATGTCGTTGCCTTCGCCGGTGATGGCGTGAACGATGCCCCGGCCATGGCCGAGGCCGATGCCGCCATTGCCATGGCCACCGGCGCGCAGGTGGCGGTGGAAAGCGCAGGGCTGACCCTGCTGAAGGGTGATCTGGCCAAGCTGGTGAAGGCCCGCCACCTGGCCGAGGCCACCCTGCGCAACATCCGCCAGAACCTGTTCTTTGCCGTCATCTACAACGCCACGGGCATTCCCATCGCCGCCGGCGTGCTCTATCCCGTGCTGGGCATTCTGCTCTCGCCCATCGTTGCCGCCGTGGCCATGAGCCTGTCCTCCGTTTCCGTCATCGGCAACGCGCTGCGGCTTGCCCGCGCGAAGCTGTAGGCACAGCCCTTGCGGCCTTGTGGCCGCAGGCTCGATCATCTCTTGCAGCCTCATGAAGAAAGGCGGTGGCCCGGCCACCGCCTTCACCGTTCGTCATTGCCGTTCAAGCCTTTGGCAGGGCAGGATCATCAGCTGCAATCACTGCATTCCACACGCAGTTGCTGGCGTGGCCGCAGGCTGATGTCGTCGCTCATGTCCACCGTGGTGCTGCTCAGGGCAAAGCTGCCAAAGGTAACCTGATAACGATAGCAACCCGTGGTAACCACCAGGTCGTTGCCATCCTGCATGGCGGCACGCTGTTCAGGCGTGAGCTCCGGTTCATCGCTTCGACAGACAAAGTTTCCCAGATGGTGTTGCCAATCCAGCACAGGCTCGTTTTTCCTGCTGTCCCAGCGGAAGGTATGCACGGACACCGCCAGCCTGTCGGTGGGAAACTGCCCCATGATGTAGCGCGCTGCCTTGTAATATCCCTCGATGTCGGCCTGTGTCAGCGTGCCCCGGGCCTGGGTGATGAGATCGCCCACCGTGCTGGTTACACGCGTCATCTTGCGCGATGCCATGTGCATCAGGAACAACTCCGTCGCCCCCAGCATCAGGATCAGCAGGATGGGCAGGATGAAGGCGAACTCGATGGCCGCCACGCCCTGTTCATCCCGCACATGCCGCCGGGTGGTGCGCATGAACAGTTTCCGCATGCGGCGAATGATGCCGCGGTGCCGTGCATCTTCACGGCGCTGAAGCCAGGTGCTGCAGGTCATCTTTCCGGCTCCTTCAATAATTGGCGTAAGGTTCGTTGCGGAAGGTGGTGGCCGCTCCCACCAGGAACGTGTTGCGTCCCGTGTTGTCCAGCAGCGCTCCAAGCATGGGCGTGAAGAACTTCCACTCGTAATAGGTGCGCACGACCACCACCTCGCGCGGCCCACCAGGGTCGAACCGCTCATTCAGGGTCATGTCCTGGCTACCGTCAGACGTCGGACTTTCCAGTCCGGAAATGCTGGCGAAGTCAGGGAAACGCCGCACGTCCAGCAGCAGCCCGCTGCTGCAGTTGCTGCTGATCATCACGCGCTTGCACACTTCCGTGCGAAAGGCACCTGCATCCAGGCCCATGGTTTGTGCCTGTCCGGTGCGGATGAGACGGCCTGCGCTTTCCACGCCATGCTCCAGGCCGTTGTTGAACAGCATCAGCATCGCCAGCTCGATGATGCCCATGAACACCCAGAAGAAGGGCAGGGCGACGAGTGCGAACTCTACTGCTGCCGCTCCCTCCTGCCGTCGCCGCCAGCGCCGGCGGCCAATGGCAAGACGCCTGATGAAGCGATGCATGGCCACTGTCTCCCGCTTGCATTTCTACTTGTCCGATGAGCTG
>Ga0256839_1001251_pt1 | contig 31281 bp, 17 predicted proteins | sample 354166metaG_FD_185968 | JGI IMG/M metagenome (GOLD analysis project Ga0256839, IMG submission 185968) | Hydrothermal vent microbial communities from Mid Atlantic Ridge, Atlantic Ocean - 354-166 | ecosystem: Environmental > Aquatic > Marine > Hydrothermal vents | place: Atlantic Ocean: Mid... | reverse complement strand
CGGCTACGGTGCACAGGGGGGAGTGGCGGGTGACGTCGTGCCCGCTGCCCGCGAGGACGGCCTCGGGGTCCTGGTGACCAGTTCTCGCGGGATCCTTTCGGGCGCGCGGGAAGCAGAAGCGAATGGAAGACGCTGGGAAACGGCCGTCCGGGAACGGACGCTGCGTATGATCCAGGAGCTGAAGACAGCTCTTGGTGGCCGCGCCTCGGCGGTCCAGCCCGGGCCCTCCTAGAGGGGCCCTACCGTTGCCTGGCACATGGCACTGCAGAGTGCGACAAGGGTCTAATTTTTCCGTTCTTCCTTGTGGTTTGTTGAAGTCGTACCCTGGTTCCTGCGGGACCGTGCTTCGTTGCCGATCCGGTTCAGGCGGCGAAGTAATGGGCGGATCGCCGGTTCCGGCTGTTCGGGCATCCGGCCCCGAACACGCTCAGCCACGTTCAGTGCTGTGTCAAAGTCGCCGTTCGAAACGGCCGCTTCGGCCACCTCCAGGGCCAGTGCGACGTAGTCGTGTCTGACCGTTTTCGCCAGAGAAGTCTGTTGCTTCTCCTGGGTGGAGAGGAGATCGAGGAGCTCTTCCAGCCTGGACAGGCCTTCTGTGGGGGATTCAAGCCAGATGGTTAACAGTGCCTGGATGTAGCGTCGTTCTAGGGGGGAAACCGGTGATCCGGTGGGGCGGAGGCTGCGGACGAGGGCGGAGCGGAACAGTTGTCGGCGGTGCGCGGTCAGCTCCAGCTCCGCCAGCGCTTCGCGTGCCTTGTCGGCGTAGGGGCTGTCTGGAAAGCTTTCCACGAACTCGCGCAACCGGGCGATCAGGACGACGTTGTTCCGGTTCGGGTCGTTCAGTTCCGCCTCCAGGGCGGCCCAGCGGCGAGCCGGGTCGCGGGAATGGCTCCAGTAGGAGTATGCCCCCCACACCAGGGCTAGCAGGAGAATGCCCCCTAGAATGCGTGCTACCATGCGGCGGCTTCGTTCCAGAGGACGGCCCTCGACGGTCTCCTCCAACTTGAACCGGCGCGCAAGGGTTGTCGGGCCCGGTCGGCTCGGCGGTGAGGCGAGCGCCTGTGTGGGGGCTTCTGAGACGGTGGCGTCTCCGTCGTCGTCCTCGGCTCCGATCGCGAGCTGGAACTGCTCCGTATCGCGATAGCGCACCTTTTCGAGGACCGCAAGCAACCGCTGCTTGACCTCCGTGGCCGTCGCCGGCCGCCGTTCGCGCTGCTTCTGCAGAAGGGCGTCCACCAGGTCGTCCAACCAGATCGGCACGTCTTTCGCAATCTGTTGCACACGCTCAGGCTGGTCGAACCGGAGGCGTTTTAACACTTCGACGTAGCTGCTTCCCGTGAACGGGGGGCGGCCGGTGAGCATGTGATAGAGCAGGGCACCGAGGCTGTACAGGTCAGAACGGGCATCGACCCGTTTTCCCTCCGCTTGCTCTGGGCTCATGTACTCGACGGTGCCCAGAATGCTGCCGGTGGTGGTCAGCCGGGTGCCGTCGAGCCGCTGGGCGATGCCGAAATCGGTGAGCTTGACGTGGCCGTCCAGGGTGATGAGCACGTTCGCCGGTTTGATATCGCGGTGTACGACGCCCGCTTGGTGAGCGTGAGCAAGGGCGTCGCAGATCTCGACGCACCATTCCACGGCTTGCCGCCAGGGCACGCGCCCTACCCGCCGAATCAGCTCGCTAAGCTGGGTGCCTTCGATGTATTCCAGCACCAGGTACGGGTGTCCGTCGTGCTCGCCGGCATCGAGAAGCTGCACGATGTTCGGGTGCTTGAGCCGGCGGAGCACCTCGGCTTCTCGACGAAACCGGCGCACGAACGAATCGTCCTGCCCGACCGCCTGCGTCAGCACCTTGATGGCCACCGTCTGACCACTGTCGGGATCCTCGGCGCAGTACACCCGCCCCATACCCCCCTCACCGATGAGCCCCGTCACGTGGTACTTCCCGATTGTCTGCGGAAGCTCCGGCCTCTGAGCTTGCCGTTCTGCCATCTGCCTCTCTCAGAAACAGCCTTCACGAGTTGCCAGTTCCCAATGTTAGCCCCGGTAGCCTTCGCGTGACGAGCGGCGCGAGCCGTCGGAGACGGGATGGGTCCGAGTTGCCTGCGCTGAGCCCGCATTGTTGGCACGTTCGCGCGTGAGCTCAGAAACTATAGGGGGTCGCTCACATGCGAGTGAATCAGAGCAGCCGAGCACCGAGCAGCGCTGGCAACACCTGCCGCCGGTGAACGGTCGACGTACAGGCCCTCTCGCACTGCGATGGGCCATAGGGCTGAATGTCGGGCCACGCCGGGAACCGTACCCGATCGGCATCGCAACCCGGCCGACAGCGACGGCTTTCCGTCGCGAGGCTGTCCGTCGGCCCTGTTCTTTGCTATGATCGTCGGGCGGAGCACGTTCCAGTGATGCTGGGTTTAGGGAGTCTGCGCGATGATCTACGTGTTTGTCGAAACACCTCGCTTTCGGAACGCGATCGGGGATTACCCGCTCGTAAAGGAGTGCTACCAGCGGCTGCGGGAGAGGTTTCATCTCAAACGGGCCTCGACGTTCACAGTTCCCGGATGCGTTTCGGTGGGGGGCGGCTTTTTTGGGAAACAAGTGGGCATCCGAGCCATCGTGCTCCGGCTGAAGACAACGTCGGTGAATGGGGCCCGACTCCTGTGCGTGTGGGCCGTTGATGTCGTTCCTCGCGAGCAGCTCGGTGACTTGTCCCAGGAGCGATACGAACAGGAAATCGGTGCCACCGTGGTGGATTGGACTGGTTTAACTGGCGGAGAGGGTGGGGGCAGCGCTGAGGATCGGAAGCGGCTGCCGGAGGAATTCAGTGAATGGTGGCAAAGCCTACTCACCCCCAAAGCCGAGTGGTTCATTTTCGAGTCGGAACAATGGGCGAAGGCCGTCCGTGATTTTCCCGCTCGGTACGACGCCTACCTGCAGAAAGCCCTGGAGCGAATTGCCTCACGGGCCGGGAGGCGGGAGCGTCGAGATGAGTGTCGAGTAGAACCGCAGGTTCAGACAGACCACGTTTACGACCAGGACTGGGAGGCAGTCTATGGTCTGGCCGGTGGGCATGTCTACTTAATCGACCTGGTGGACTGGTCGAGGGGCAAACAACGGGCAGCGGCGCAGGAAATCCAAGCACGCAAGACCTGGGAAGAGCTATTCACGGTGCTGTCGGCCGCCACAAACAACCAGGAGATCGTCGACGAACTGGGTCGCCGCTCCGTGCGAGCCTATCCGTGCCTGGCGTTGTGCGATCCTGAGCTGAGCGAGCGAGCCATTAAGCGAACCAGTGCGGACGAGTTCGATGTGGACATCGCCCTTTCCTCTGAGGAGGTCGAAGTTCTGGACCGGCTCTGCCAGGCGGAGAACCTGCCCTTGTTCCTCCAGGGGCGCGCCGGTAGCGGAAAGTCAACGGTGCTGTACTACTACCTGGTGGAGCTGCTGTGTCATCTTCCGCCCGAGTTGGCCGAATGCGGCAAGGTGCAACTGGTTACCTACTCCCCCGGCCTGGTGAAGGCGGTACAGCGAGTCGTGCAAAGGCTATTGCGGATAGCGAGGAAGCTAAATCAGGGGGGCACACTGACCGACGACGATTGGTCTGTGCGGACGTTTTACGACGTATGCTTGCGTCAACTGCCGCAGCGGGCACGCTGGCGTTTCCTGAACCGTGAGTTTGGTCCAGACGGCGGCTACATCGACGCCGCGCGGTTCCGTATGCTCTACTCCGGCGCCGTTGATCCGTCACTCGAGCGGTTTCGTCTGAGGACAAAGGCTGCAACCACTTTGCCGTGGGAAACCGCGTGGCATGTCATCAGGTCATACATCAAAGGCTACAAGCTCCCCGATGGCGAGACGGATTTCCTCGATCCCGATGCCTATGCCGATCTGCCCCGCAAGGACCGGTCCGTTCCGCCGCGGGAATATGAGCGTGTGTGGAAGGAGGTGTGGCCGTGGTACCGTCGGCTTACGTGCGATTCAGAAGGGCAGGACGGCCGACCGCTGTTTTGGGACGACCTGGACCTCGCGCGAGCGGTCGTCCTGACGGAGGCGAGCGAAGCAAAGGAGGACCAAGGCCCAGACAACTCGCCTGCCGACCGTCGTGCGGTCGTACTCCTCTGTGACGAAGCGCAGGATTTCAGTGTCGTCGAGCTTGTCGCGGTACTGCGGGAGTTCGTCTGGCTGGACTACGATCTGACCAAACTTCCGAGCAAAGGCACTAGCCTCCCCGTGCCGCTGATCCTGGCAGGCGATCCGTTCCAGACGGTGAATCCCAGCGGATTTAGGTGGAGCATTGCCTCCCGAATTATCGCGGAAGCACTCCGGCAACGCTTCGGCCACGACCTGATTGCGACCATCCATAGTCAGGATTTGCGGTTCAATTACCGGAACCCCCGCGAGGTGGGCAAACTCGCGAACACGGTCCAGTGGGCACGGCGACACCTGTTCGGCCATGCCTCGAAGCCGCAGGAGATCTGGAAGACTCACGGAGTCTCAGGGACCGTAAGCTGGCTCAAGGTGGACGATCCGGAAGTTCTCGATGTGCTCCGGACCGGGCCTCTGCCACTGATAGTGCCTGTTCCTGTTGAATCCGACGAGTTCCGTCGGGTATTTGGTGACCATGTTGCGGAACAACTGCCCAAGCAGAGTGTGCTCACACCCAGCGAAATCAAGGGGCTCGAAGTGTCGAAGGTTGCCGTCTTTGGGTTCGGAAAATGGTTCGCTGCAAAAGAACTGGACAGGACCCTCGCGAGCATAAAGGTAGTAGGGAGCAAAGATACCTTTCCTGCAGAGTACTTCTTCAACTGCCTCTACGTTGCCGTTACGCGGGCAACGGAGCAGCTTTTTATCGTCGACTCTGAAGAGTCCATCCACACTGGGCTGTGGCACCATTTACGCGATAGGTGGAAGAACGCGGCACCTGAGCCGTGGCGGCGCTATGTTGGCTTCGCTCTCGTGGAGGGGCATCCCGATGAGCTAACGTCTGAGCCAGGAGAGATCGCGCGGAGGTTCTGGAGGGAGGCCGAACAGAAGGAAGATCCCACGCTCGCGCGCAGAGCGGCGTTTTACTTCCACAAAGCCGGCATGCGCCGCGAGCGCGTCGTGGCGTCGGCGTATGCCGACTACTGGGAGGGAAAGGTGGCCGAAGCAGCGAGGGCACTGGAAGAGGAGGACTTCAAACCGGTTGCACTACGTTGGTACTTCGAAGCAAGTGCCTGGGACGACATCCTCGCCTCGACGCAGGGGGACAGCGCGGCCCCGTACCGGAAGTTGTCCGCGTTTGCCGCAGAAATCACCCGTCCCTGCGCCAGCTTGCAGGATGTCGACCGGAAGCTGCGACTACTCGAAGAGGTCATGAACCTAGACCTTCTTCGGGACTCGTCAAGAAAACACATTCCTGCGAAGGCCGTCACGAATTCGCTTCTTAAAGAGAGCGCCGAACTTGCGCCCGCGTGTCGGGATGTGGCCGCATTGGCTCGGGTCTACCGGGCCTATCGCCACGGCTACCTGGACTTGTACGACCTCCCCGCGGAGCACGTGGCCACGCTTGCTTATCGACTAGCGCTTCTGGAAAGCCCCGAGCAGCAGCGAATATTGCTACGCGAAGCCGTTGCTTTGTGGGAGAGGTCGGAAAAAACCAATCACAGCGAGTACCACCGGGCGCAGGCGATGACATCGTCGTATCCGATAAGCCTGGAGTGGTGGGATCGAGCGAACGACCCCCAGAAAGTGCTCGAAGAGTTCGACGAGTATGGACGCCATCTCCGCAATCTTAACTCCGCTCAACGGAGAATCGTGGTGAGGGCGCTTGAGGACGCGGGTCGTTGGCAAGAGGCGTTCACGATCGAGTTCGTCGCCGATGGGGCGCCGGCGGCGGTACTCGCTCGGCACGAGACGGCACTGAGCCGCGACGATACAAAGCTCTGTCAGCAGCTCAAAAAGCTACTACTTGACCAGGCACGCGAGGCGGTGGAACAAGAGCGCGGGATTGAGAGGCCATCGAGGTTTTATGCGTCCCGCTTGGCAAGGCTCGCCGAAGCGATTGACCAAACCTCGATCTCTGGTGACAGCGTGCGCACGGGTTCGCTCGGACCGTGCATCTCTGACGAAGCTCTTCGTGCGAGCGTTCTGGACTTCGTCCTCCAGGAACTCATGCAACCTGAGAGGGAGAAGTTTTGGAGCGGTTGGCCTACTGAAATGGATGACTTGGTTAAGTCCGGTCAGGCACTTGAGCCGTCGCAAGATCGACGGCTCGGATGGGTTCCACGGTGGAAGGGAATGGTCGAGCGTCTTATGCAGGAGCGATCCAGCGGCGACGTACGCACTGTGGCTGCTGCACTGCGGGCCTGGCTGGGCTCGATGGAGCTGCTCTTCGATCTGAGACGCGACGAGAACAAGAACTGGCTCGTCCGGCCACGGACTTACTTTGACCGTGTAGAGATCCTCAGGACATTGGCCGGAGTAACGCCGGCCTCCGCTACCGCGGGCAGGGCAGAGGCCAAAGGAAGGCCCGAGGGTGTCCAGCAGGAAGCAGACTGGTTCCAGCAACAGGTGTATGGCGTTCTCTCATTGGCCGTGAGTTTCGACGAGGGCGTGCTTCAGGATTTGACAGAGGACGACCCAACAGCGGAAACCGTCGATCGCCTGTTCCGCCACATCGAGGGGTTGGCGAGGGCCCTCAACAACGAGCTCGTCGGCTGGAGCTATCACGTGCGAGCGAACCGTTACAACGCTCACGAACGCGAGCAGATCGAAAGGGAGATGTGGGACTGGTGGGAGCGGACTTTTCGACTCGCCATGCTTGCTCCGTTCCGCAAGCTCGCCGTCGAGGTGGCCGAGGCCTGGTACGACTTCTTCAAGAGCCCGCGGATCAAGCCACGCCTGGACGAAGCGCGGCGCAGATACGCCGAGGGGGGCGCTGTGGTCATCGACGAACGGAACCCATCGGTGAGGCTGGGCGACGTGGATCTCCTTATTGATTACGTCCACGACCGAAGGCTCGTGCTCATCCAGGATCTTTCCGCCCTGCCCCCCAGAACTGCTGTGTTCTCCGGGGATCAGATGGCGTTCGTCGCTGGTAGTACCATTCGCGTGCGCTCTGATGGGCCCAACCGGTGGATCGTCGATTGCAAGAGGATGCAGCTCAGCGTTAGCTATGATCCCCGGTTCGGGAGGCTGCGCATCGAGGGCCCACGAGGTAAGCGGTACGTGATCCGATTCGAACGGACAAGGACCTGACACACCCCGTTCGTTTGCACGGCCGCTGCTTCGCCCCCCACGGGACCGTTCCATTCGCCTCCGGATCGCGCGCTCGACGCTCGACGGCAGCCGCCGTCGACTAAGATTTCCGTGTGTCCGAAGGCCGACAAAACGTCTGGACAAAGCGTCGATTGCCGGTGGTAAACCATGGTTGCGCCTTGCTTGCCGCACGTGTTTCCCCGCCGTTTGCTGAACGGACTGGCTACAGCCGTCCTGGTCTTCGCACTTTCCCGCTCTGCTTCAGCTTCCCCCCAGATTGCCGTCCCTGTGGCCGACCGCCCGGACCTCGAAGAAGACAACCCTGCCGCGTGCCGCGGAGCGGACGGCACGGTCTGGTGCGTGTACACAGCATACCAGCCTGCGCCGCCGATCGATCTCAGCGCGATCCGCCAGCATGACTTCGACTCCGTGCCGGCCCGAGACAACGGTGACCGACTGTTGCTCCGCCGGTCGGCAGACGGCAGGGCGTGGAGTGAGCCCATCGAGGTTATTGAAGGGTTGCGCCGTGTGTGGCGGCCCGCAATCGCGGCCTTTAAGGGGGGCGTGCTCGTCCTATGGGCCGAGGACGTGGAGGGCAATTGGGACATCTACGCGAGGTTCTTGCGGACGGAAGGGCACCAGGGCTGGTCGCCGACCGTTCGCATTACCAGCAGCCCCGGACCTGACTTCCACGTGGTCTGCGTCGCGAGCGGTGGAAAGGTCTGGGTTGCCTGGCAGGCCTGGGAGAAGGACCGGTTCGTGATCAAGTACACCAGTCTGGCGGTCGATCCTGAACGCTTCCGCGTGCTCTCAGGACGCCACCGCAGCGTGGGGGCTGAGCTCGGGACCAACCACTGGTCGCCGGCGATTGCAGCCGACGTTCAGGGCCGTGTATGGCTGGCGTGGGACTGCTACACGCCGCGGAGCTACGATGTCTTCCTGGCCCGCATCGATACGGCGGACGTAAAGCCCATCCCCGTGACCCGGTCAGCGCGGTTCGAAGCACGACCTTCCGTTTGCTGCGACCGAGAGGGTCGAGTGTGGATCGCGTACGAGGTGGGCGATGAGCAGTGGGGGAAGGACTACACGTTGCCGGAGTCGTGGGGGCGGAATCGCGGCGAAGTCGATCCGGGACGGGGGCTCTACGAGTCCCGGCAGGTGGCCGTCCGCTGCCTCGTGAACGGGGAACTCAAGGAACCCGTGCCCCAGCCATACGCCGCTCTTCGTGATCGTTTTGACGGCCAACCCGCCGGACGATGGAGCATCCCACGCATCGGTTGCACGGGTGACGGCATCCTCTGGCTGACCTTCCGTCGCCACCCCCGACCGGAGGCGATCGGCGGTGGGGAGGTATGGCATAGCTATGTGACGCAGTTCGATGGGACGAGCTGGAGCGATCCGACGCGGCTGCCGCAGTCTTCCTTCCTGATCGACAACCGCGTTTCGCTCCTGCCCGTGGGGCGAACGGACATCCTTGCTCTGTACACGGGCGATGAGCGCAAAAGTACCCGGAGCCGTCGTCAGTGCGATGTCTACTGCCACCGCATGCGGTCGGAACGCTCTGCCGGTGCCGCTCGACTACGCCCGGCCACAGAGCCTGCCCCAACGCGGCCTCCGGTGCACCCGCGCGAAGACGACGACATCGCACGGGTCCGGAGCTGGGCGCTGCACCGGGGCGGAGTGACCTACCGGTTGTTTCGGGGGGAATTCCACCGGCACACGGAATTCACCGCGCATCGCGATGGGGACGGCACGCTCGAAGACATGTGGCGGTACGCTCTTGATGCGGCCCAGCTCGATTGGATGGGCAACGGGGACCACGACAACGGCTTCGGGGTCGAGTACCACTGGTGGTGCATTCAGAAGAGTACGGATCTCTTCTACGTACCCCCTCGTTTCGTTAGCGTCCATTCCTACGAGCGCAGCAATCCTTGGCCGAATGGCCACCGCAACGTGATTCTCCCACGAGCGGGCATTCGGCCGTTGCCACGGGGGGACCTCAAAGGAACGCCCGAGAGCGGCACTCCGGACACCAAGATGCTGTACGCCTACCTGAGGCGGTTCGGGGGCATCTGCGCCGCCCATACCTCCGCCACCAACATGGGGACCGACTGGAGAGACAACGACCCGGTTGTGGAGCCGGTGGTGGAGATTTTCCAGGGCTGCCGCCAGCCCTATCAGAATTACGAGCATCTTGGTGCTCCTCGCGCGGCACCGAAAACGAAAAAGCCATTCCGGTTCGAACCCGGCTTCGTGTGGAACGCCCTCGCCAAGGGCTACCGGCTTGGATTCCAGTGCTCCAGCGATCACTTCAGCACGCACATCAGTTACGCGTTTGTACTCGCCCCCGATTGCTCCCGCTCCAGTATCATCGACGCATTCAAGCAACGTCATTGCTACGGAGCGAACGACAACATCATCCTGTCGGTCACCTGTGGCGAACATCTTATGGGGGACGAATTCACGCTGGATGGCAAACCCAGGCTGGAAGTGGAGGTAATCGGGACCGCGCCGATCGAGCGCATCCATATCATTCGCAACAACAAGTATGTGTACAGCATCGCTCCAGGAAGGAGCCAGGTTTGGTTCAGCTACGAGGACATGTTCGCCGAGCCGGGCGGTACGTATTACTACTACGTGCGGGTCGAACAGGCGAATAGGGCAATGGCCTGGTCATCACCGATTTGGATCCACGTGCGCTGACGATCTGGCCCGCCCGCGGACAGGTGCCAATCGCCGCGCAGGCATGGCTGCGCGTCTCCCGCGTACGGAGCCGCCTCGGGGAGTTTCGCTGCTGCGGTGACGGTGCTCCGCCTTCCTTGCGACAGCCGTATGCGGGAGAACCCCACGTGCGGTTGGGAGCCGGGGCAGCCGGCGCAAGCGGTACTGTCCTTCGTTCGGGCCCGGTTGATGGCAACGCGTTTAGTCCCACCACCACCGGTTCGGATCATCGGGAATCGAGATAGGGGGGCGTTCCACGTCTCCTGAGAACGTGCCGCCGAGGACGTCATTAGAGCCATACCGAGCGCCGCCGAGGGGCGTCGTGAGCCGCGTGCCGCTGACGCGGATATTCACCAGCGTCTCGGCATATTCCGGTGTGGGGTAACTGCGAAGAGAGTACGCGTCTTCGTCCAGGAATCCAGATCGGTCCCAGTTGACCAACGCCGCAGCTCCCCCGTGCTCCAGGATTACCGCCAGGGTGAGGAGATCGAACACGTTCTCCAGGGCGTCCAGGACAGGCAGCCTGGACTTCAGCTTCGGGAAAGATCGGGTGAACTGCTCGGCAAATCGCCGATTCCACGGATCTGGCTGGTGGAACGGATCCTGCTCGCCTGAGGTACGGATCTGAAAGTCGCTGTCGCCCAGCAGCCGAACACGCCTCGAAGACAATTTCCAAACGGTTTTGTCCTCGGTGCAGGAAAGAAGATTCTCATCGGGAACGAACCACCAGCGTTGTACCTTCACCGTGCCGGCCTGCCGCAGCGGTACCATCTCCACATAGCTGCGCAGACCGCGCACGCCAGGCCGAACAACCCCCATGGCTACGGCTTTCATGGCGTAGTCGGCACCGACCATCTTGAACGCGATCCCGCACTCTCGGGGAACACCCGAAACAACCACTCGATGGGGGCCGAATGCCTGCTTCAGAACGGCTGCGAGTCGGCGGATCTGACCCCGATTGACCGGTTGTCGGATCTGTGCCAGGGCTGCCCGTAGCCGGCGGCGACCCTCCTCTGTGGGATCAATCGAACACCACACCGCTTTTTGCGGGGGGCATCCAGGGGGAAACGCGCGGAGAGCAGCGATCAGGTCGTCGAGTTTCAGAATAAGCTCGCGATTCCGCGCCCCGATCGCCGTGCCGTCGTTCAGGACAATCCACCCCTCCGCCGGGCCGACGATGATCACTTCGCCGGAGGCCGGGTCGACCACCACGTAGTCGATGCGGTACAGGCCCGCGAGATAACGCATCTCATCCGGCACGGAACTTCTGTTCTTCACATGCTCAATCCAAAGGCGCTCCAGTCGAGTCAGGGAAATCTTCCGCTGGGCAGAGGAACGCCGCACGTCTTCATTCAAGGCGGGCTCGCGTCCGCGGAGCAGACTGGGGCGCTTGATCAAACGAACCGAGTTCAGCACCCCCTTGCCATCGATGTATACCCCCTGGACGATTTGCTGGCCCTGTTGCGCCGCCAGGGGTGGCGTTGCAGCAAGAACGGCTGCCAGGCAAACTGCAAACAAGTTCCAGCGTGCGGACATGGCCAACGCCCACCATGGATGAACCTGTTTGTGCGACACACTCCAAGCCTACAGCAACGTATGCCCGCGCGGCAAGTTTCCCCGACGGACCCGAGACGACCGGATCGCACTACGCTCAATCGCGTGGTCTCGTCAGCCCTACGTCACGAGCACCGTTGCTAGGTGTTCGCGGAGTTCTCCTCTGTTAGTCGCCAGATCTCAGCGAGCAGGTCACGCCATGCGTGCCGCTCCCGGGCGGGATCGACGAGCTTTGTCAACTCGGCGATCCGCTCTTTCAGCTCCTGATAGAAAGCGCGATCCGCCTCCGCCCTGACGAGCAGCCGGGCAAGGGCGTCCGTGTCCCCCACATCGAACAGGGCAGGGTAGTCCTCGCCCACGATGCCCGTCGTCCCCGGGATTCTGGAGGCGACGACCGGCACCCCAGCAGCAATGGCCTCTGACAGGACGTTCGCCCCACCTTCCATCTCTGACGTCAGCACCAGGAGCCGGCTTCGTGCCAGGATTCGTTGCGCCACGCCGCGCGGCGTGTCCCCCAACCAGACGTAGCGTCTGTTTTCCTTCATTTCTCGCCGCGCACGCCGTTCCATCTCGGCGCTCAGCGCAGCGCCCAGGTGGAGGACGCGGATCCGCGAGTCGTCGGGGAGGCGCCTCGCCGCCAGCGCCGCTCGGAACGGGTCCTTCACCGGGCGGAGATGAGCCAGAACGCATACCTCGAAGACTTCCGCCCGAGGCGGACACGGGTTAGGGGGAGCCACGGCGGACTGATAGATGACGCGTGTCTTATCCTGATACTCTTCGGGCAGCTCAGCAACAGCAGCCGGTTGCAACACGACCAGACGGGTCGCCAGCCGAAGTGCCTCCAGGCAGCTCTGGTCGACACGGAGGTCGTGGTACAGATCGGTACCGGTGAGGGCCACGATGAGCGGTTGGGAGGGACGGTCGGCGGCGTAATCCAGGACCGAGGGCAGGCTGCGCCTGGCGTGCAACGCGATGAGGAGATCACAGTCCTGCCCGCTGTACGTTTCGGCGATGTCGACGGTGTGCCCCAGGGATCGCAGCAAGCTCGCCCAACGCTGGGCGGTGATCCGATTACCACGGCGCGATCCCTCGGCGGCGGGGGTCACAATGAGAATCCGTTTGTGAGCTGTAGTAGCCATACTTGCACCAGCAGCAGCCCGATCGGCCCCCGACCTAACCTTCCGCGCGCGGCTCCCGCCACTTCCCAGGCGACACGGCGCCCTTTGGGTTCCAGGCGCCAGTTTATCGTGGGAGGCAAGGGGGAGGAGTCTTGTGAGGGCCCTGTGTCCGGCCCCGGTTCGCGCCGCGGACGGCATCGCCGCAGAATGGTAGGCCAGTGCCCGAGGGGCAGCGCAGCCGCCTCCTGGCTCCGAAAACAGCCGGAGACTGGCGCGCTGCCCGTCTTGCCTCACGACCGAAGCCCGCACGAGGCGCTGCCGACCGGTGGCCATAAGCGCCCGAGGGCATCCGCCTTGGCCGCGGCGCCACCTGTTGTGGCGCCCGAACGGCCGGCGCACGTGGCCGACTGTGGCTCCAATCGCTGGCTACTTTGTCGTTTCGAACCGGTAGACGTTCCCACCGATCGAGGCCCAGATGGGCGGATCCAGCCGCAGAAACGCGCGCTGGTGAGGGGGAATGCGCCGAATCAGATCGAAGAACGCCTCCGAGCCAATTTCGATCACCTCCGCAGTGCGGATCTCCTCGTCGCTGAGCGTGGACTCTACCCATCCCCAGGAGGTACGGACGAACGTCTTCCCGCCGAGATAAACCGTATCTCGATCCTGCATCCTACCGCCGTCGAGTGGGAAACCAACCCTCGGCCGCGCGGGGGCCTCCCTCAGGGCCAGCACTCCCACCCGGGCAGCGAAAAGACCAGCCCCAGAGTCCATGGCGCGAAGCTCACGGGCCTGCCGTCGGATCGCGTCGCGCATGAGGGCTGCTCGCCGCGCGGGCGAGTCAGGCTCCTTGGCCAGGAACGACGTGTAGGGGGTAGGAATACCGTACTTCTGGCTCAGACGGACGATTTCGTCGAGCAGTGACTCCTGCGGACCTTCCAGATCGATCTCCTCCAGCAGATGCCCGATGCGTCGCGACGCCCAGAGCCTTGCCACGAAGGCATGCTCGATCCCTCGGCCCCGCCGGGCGAAACTCAGGGAAACCGTCCGCTCGATCTGCTTCCCCCTTATCTTGCCGCGTATGTGTAGGGTCACGTCCGAACTCTCACCCTGATAGCGCCCGACCAGCACCGTCTCCTCCCCAGCGAAGAGGTCGTGGACACGCTCCGGGTACTGCAGCGACACGCGCACCCCCTTCAAACGCACGTGCACGTCCGTAAGAGCGGGGACGCTGATCGTCTGGTAGAGGGCTGCGATTTCCCGTTCCAGGTCCGAGTCGGGGGGTACCAGGATCGCACGGCCGTTACCCACCTGTGCGAGCCGAGTTACGAGACGGCTGTTGACATCGTGTCCCACCCCAAAGCAGATGAGCCTGGCGTTTGCGGGAAGGGAACGTTCGGTGGAGCGCACGAGCTTACCCACATCTCGTTCACCTACCGTAGGTTTACCGTCCGTCAAGAAGAGCACGTACGTAGGTCTCTCGTCCTCATCGACCAGCCCAAGCGCCGTTTTCAACGCCGCTTCGATATTGGTTCCCCCGTGGGCTCGCAGGGCGCGAAGGTCGCGCACGGCGGCCTCGATCCGGTTCTCCCTTACCGGTTTGACGCCACCCGTAAGGACCTCCACATCATCCGAATACGTGACCAGCGCAAAGCGGTCCTCCGACCGGAGGTTACGCAGGATATAAACCGACGCATCTTTGACCTGCTCAAGTTTGCGCCCCGCCATCGACCCAGAGGTGTCGATCACCAGGATCACGTCTTTGGGCTGATACTCCGCCCCCACTTCTTCAGGAAAAGGCGGAACCAGGAACAGCACGTAATATCCTTTGTCTTCTTCCTGCGGCCAGTAGGAGAGCACCCACGCGGTGAAGTCCTGTTCGGAGAGGCGGTAGTAGATCGTGACCGCACCGGGCGCAGTGTCGCGACTCTCCCCCCGCACCCGTGCGTGGTGCGAATCAACCGTCGTGGTGTCGACCCACGGTTCCCTAACGTAGACCGACCGAATAGGACGGCGATCCTTGATGTGAAGATCGAGGCTCACGGTCTTTGGGATCAGAGAGCGGGAAGTTCTGTGCGGCAGCGGCAGGATTGCGCTGACGGTGCCGTCACTCGATGTGCAGGCGAAGGTAACGGACAACTGGAGCGTGCGGTTCTTCCCGGGCGGTATCGGAAAGATACGGCTGCGAAACAGGCTGGTATCGAGGAATTCCACCAGCGCGGGATCGCGGTACCGCCGGACGATCTCCGTGTACTCCCGAAGCGCTTCGTCGCGGGAAAGCAACTCGCCTGGGATTTCCTTGCCGTCGGCGATCAGGGTCACGTTATGCAGAACGGCCCCCGGTGGGATCGGAACCAGGAAATCGGCCTCGCCCGGTGCCTGGCCATCGTTGGACAGGACGCATTCGATCGAGATCCGACCGATCTGATCGCGGATCGTACCGGTCAGGGCGAACCGCTCGAAGACCAGCTTCACAGTCGGCCTCGGACGAGGACCTGGCAGGATCAGCACCTGGGCCGCAGCGATTGCTGGAAACGACAGGTGTACGACCAGCCAAGCAAATGCGACAAAGGCAAGACGGGAAAGACTCGAAAGGACCCGTTTCCCCATGGCGTCGGCCTCCGACAACTGCCCAGAAGAATAGCGCCTTGTGACCAGTCTGCTAATTAGAGTCCGCTGGTCCGCCAATGGTTCCAGCAATCGCTCGTGCTCTTGGACACCCTTCTGACGCTGCACGGAGCAGCAGCGGCCGGAACACCGATGGGCGTGGGTTTGTTAGGCGACGCTCGAAGTGTCTCAGGCATCTTCAGGAGCGGACTTGAAGCGGCGCGATAAACGGCCTGCGCTCGGCCCCGGTGCCAGCGCTCGGAGCGGGGCGGCCGTGTACCGTCACACTGACGGCGGGCCGGCCGGCGGGGTTCGCTTAGGTCACAACGACGGCCCCCTTAAGAAGCTCTGCCGGTTCGGCGATGCCAACGCCTGGTCCATCGGGCACGGTCAGTTTGCCACCTCGGCTGGCCAGGGGAGGATCAAACCAGTCGGCATACCGCTCCAGCCCCAGCTTGTATTCCTGGTACGGTCCGATGTGGGGCCAGTACGACGCGAAATGCAGCATGTAAACGAAGCCGAAGCCGCCCGAGATGTGCACCGTGGTGGGCATGCCGAGCACGGCCGCCATTCGCGCCACACGCGTGCTGCGTATGAAGCCGCCGTAGTAGTGCAAGTCGGGCTGGACGATATCCAACCCACGGTTGAGGATCGCCCACCGGAACCTGTAGTGGCTGTATTCCTGCTCCCCGCCGGCGACCGGGATGCGAAGTTGATCCGCCACGCGTTTGGTGTCTTCGAAGTGATCGAAGGGACACGGTTCCTCGAAGAAAACCGCGTTGATCTCCTCGAGCATGCGGCCAACACGGATGGCATTCGGGGGATCATAGGAGCTGTTCGCGTCCGCATGGATTGCGATCTGCTCGCCGAGAGCTTTCCGCGAGAGGGGGATGAGTTTTTCCGTGCGTCCCGGAAGGGAATCCGCATTGCGGCTCATTCTACCCCCCACGCGGAACTTGACGGCACGTGCGCCCGTTCGCTCGATCAGACGCTGGAGGTAGGCGACTTCTTGTTCCGGGGTTGTGTCGCGCCGCCCGCTTGCCACATAAAAAGCGACTTCGCGCCTCCGACGGCTGCCCAACAACTCACCGATGGGACGCGCCGCGATCCGGCCGAGCATATCGAGGATCGCAAACTCGACCCAGGCAACCGGGCACCAGAGGGCCAGCCCCTGGAGCTTGTAGTTGCTGCGGAAGCGGTACACGCCCCAAAGGTGCTCCTCCAGGTGTCGAGCGTCCTTCCCGAGGAAATACGGGATGACAAGCTGATTGAGGATCGGGCGGAGATATCTGGCGCGGTCGTTCGTGACAGCCATCCCCTCGGCTCCGTCGCGCGACCGCACGTGGACGAAGTGCTCGCGACCTTTCCGGAGCAGCCGAATCGATTCGATGCGGACCGGCTCGGTGAAAAGGTTGGCCTTGAGCACGGGGGCCGAAGCGGCTTCGTCCAATCGACGGATCAATTCGTGCGTACGGGCGGCGGAGCGACCGGCCAAGGAGGCAGGGAGCAGGGAACCGAGTGCTGTGCGGACGAAGTCGCGTCTGTTCACGGCGCTTGCTCCGTTTTCCACCGATTTTCGGGGCGTGTGTTGCCGGCACCTGGGGCTACGGTATGGCGCTGTCAAGAGATCCCCATGTTCGCCGCCTGGCGTGTTGCTCCATGCACGCGGGTTCGCAACTTGACCGCCGCGGACCCCAACGGCGATCAGCGGTCACGATCCGCCAGTATACCTTGGAGCGACTTCGAGAGAAGCGGCACGTGGGGCGAGGCGTTGGGTGCCGGCGTTGGTCGGTGTGCCTGTCGTGGCCGTGGGCAGTGGCATCCGGATGTACTGATGCCGGGTTGGTTGCCGTCCGCCCTCCGCATCGCCTACGGATGCGGGTGGCGCGGGAGATCAAGAATCTTTGTGGGGGACAATGCAGGGTGAGGGTACAGCAGCGCACCGGGAGTTGTCTGAAAACCATGTTCGCAAGGTGGCCGGGGGAAAAGAATGTGGAGCCGGACCGAAGCACAGGAGGCGAATGGCACGTGGGGCTATGGACAGCTTGGACCGATCAGCGGTGGGTTGTTATCGAGGAAGATCTTCGTGGGCCGACGCGGACCGGCCGGCCTGGGGGCCAAAACCACAGAGACACAGAGGGCGGAGAGAAAAAAAGAAACTCTGTGTTTCTGTGCTGCTGCCGTGTGTCTGGTATTCTCCCGTCCAGCCGATCGGTGGGCTTCGGCGGTGGAAGTTTCGCGACCGCGTTTGCCGTCGTGCTGGGTCCGGGGGGAATCTAAGTTGGGCAGGTACACGCGCGGCGATGGTCGTGTGCGGGAGGGGCTTGCTCAGTCGGTACCTCAAGGTGATGTCTGGCAAGCGGTGTGGTCGGCGATCCTGATGGGGGTGTCGGTCACTTGAGCACCTGGTAACTGCCGTCTTCCTGGAGGACGTAGATGCGGTTCGGTTCGAGGTTACGGAACTCGTGGTACGTACCCGACCGCCATTCGACACTGACGCTCTCGATCTTCTCCTTGCCCAGGCCGAAATGGATGCGGCGGTCCGAGGAGGAGAGGTAGCTTGATGCGGGGGAGACGAAAGCGACACAGGTGGTGGATGCCGTGCGCAAAGTGACTTTGGCACCGTAGGCAAACACGTTGGGCGGGTTTCCGCGCACGTCCAGTTTGATCCAGTTATTGTCCGTGCGAGATTGGTTGTGCAGCAGCATCACCGGCCCTTCGTAGTCAACGACGAGCAGCTCCATACGTCCGTCGTTGTCGATGTCGCCTGTGGCAAGGCCGCGGCCCAGGATCGGGCGGCCGACCTCTGGAGGGAGAAACGGGACGAGATCGGTAAACCTCTTGCCTCGCTGGTTGTAGAACAGCATGACGGGTTGGCGGAAGGTAGTGGTCGAGTCGAACTCTTCGACGTTGTCGTAGACGTGGCCATTTGCGAAGGCGATGTCCTGCCAACTGTCGTTGTCGAAATCGACGAATTTCCCGCCGAACCCGAGGGCGTTCATTGTCGCATTCCGGACTCCCACGATCGCACTGTATTCGTGGAACAGCAATCCGACCCCGGTGTTTCGGAACACGGCGTACGGCGCGCCGCTGAAGTCGCTGACGACGAGGTCCAGCAGGCCGTCCCGATCAAAATCCCCCCAGTCGGCACACATGGCCGCCATCGTCTTTCCGGTCATGCCGTACGCGACTCCGGTAATGGCACCCATGTCTTCAAACACAAGGTTCCCCCGGTTCATCCAGAGCTCCGCGGGTTCGCCATCGTTACCGATGTAGAAATCGATCAAGCCGTTGTTGTCGAGGTCGGCGAACGCCAGCACGAGTGCTTTGCCATGAGCCGCGCGCAGTCCTGATTCTTCCGTCCATTCGATGTAACGGCCGTTCTCATACTTCCAGAGCTCGGGGAATTCGGGCCGGTACACCTGGGGGGGACAGCCCGACTTGCGACCACCGCCCAAGTCGCAGTATTGGGGTTCCGAGGGGCCGAAGACGACATAGTTCAGCAGGACGATCTCCAGGTCGCCATCGTTATCCAGGTCCATGAATCCGCAGCCGCTTCCCCAGTGACGGCGGTTCTCCGGGTCGAGTCCGACCTGTTCTGTGACGTTCTCGAAGCCTTCCCCGCCCCGGTTGCGGAGGAGAGCCAGGCAGCGGTAGCCCGCAAGCAGGATATCGAGCCATCCGTCGCCGTCATAGTCTCCCACAGCAACTCCTTTCCATTGGCCTGTTTGGCTGGCCAGCCCCGTGCTTTCGCTCACATCCGTGAAGCTGTTTCCCTGGTTCCGGTACAGGACTGGGGAAGGCTCGCCCACGAGGAGGATATCCAGGAGGCCGTCGCCGTTGTAATCCAAGAAGGCGCAACCGGTGCCGAATGCTTCAAGGTTGCGCATGGGACGGGGCTTTTGGGGCCAGGTGTACGTGAGCCCCAGGTCGGCAGCACGGTCGCGGAAGATGACCCAGGGCGCGGGGTTCGTGCCCTCTTTCTCGACTTTGTTCGCTCCGGGCCCTGCCATGCGCAAGCTGGACGTGTTCCGCGCCGTGGTGTGCTCGCGTCCGGGATTCGATTCACCCTCCGATGCCGCCGTGCAGCCGGTCAGCGCGACCACCGCGACCAGTGCAGCGACCTCCAGCAGGAACGTAAGCCACCGTGGGCGCTGCGCTGACGGCCAGCGGATAATCAGGATCTTCATGGCACAAGGTTCGAAAGCATGCATGAGAGCGGCCCTGGGCTTCTTCCTCATACTACGGCCGCCCGAATGGGCGGTTTGCCCCTCCGGTGGTACCGCCGCTCGTGGTCGGCCCTTCCCTGGGGGAACAGGACGGCGCCGGCCGCTCTTTCGGAATCGGGCTGCTGAGGGGCCTGAGCTGCCGTCCATCGGATATACTACCCGGAACGGTCCTTTTCGAGCGCACGGTTCCCATGCGAGACGTTCCCGCCGTACTGGGTGGTACCCCTGTGTTCCCCAACGGCTTACCGGACGTACCCGGTGCTCTTGAACCGGTCCGCGCTGCCCTGCTCGATGCCTGGCACGACGGCTCGTGGGGGAAATACCAGGGCAGACACGGTCAGAGGCTGATTGAAGAGATCCAGGCTTTGCACAGTGAGGGGGAGGCGGGCGGCGCAGATCCGGTTTTCGTCGAGCTGTTTTGCAGCGCCACCGTGGCGATCGAAATGGCCTTGCGGGCGGTCGGCGCCGGACCTGGGACCGAGGTGGTGCTGGCAGCGTACGACTACCCCGGTAATCTGCTCAACGTCCTGGCATGCGGCGCTACTCCGGTGCTCGTGGATATCGATCCCGAGTCGGGACAGATGGACGTGGGCCAGGCTGCGGAGGCGATTACCGAGCGGACGCGTGCGATCATCGCCTCCCACCTGCATGGCGCGATGGTGCCCGTTGCCCAGCTTCGGGAACTGGCGGACGAGGAAGGAGTCGTGCTTATCGAGGACGCTGCTCAGATGCCCGGCGCGGTTGTTCAAGGGCGACGCGCCGGTGGATGGGGGCATATGGGAGTGATCAGCTTTGGCGGCTCCAAGTTGCTTTCGGCCGGGCGGGGGGGCGCACTCCTGACACGGGATCGAGCGCTACTGCTCCGTGTCCGACGGCAGGCGATGCGAGGCCCGAACCAGGCGTTCACCCTGTCCGAGCTTCAGGCAGCGGTGCTGGTACCTCAAATCCGGGCGCTGGACCAGGCCGACGAGCAGAGGCTGGAGGCGGCCCGCACACTGGCAAGATTGTTGGAGCCGATCGAGGCCCTGAGGCCGTTTACGAACAAGACGCCAGGCCGACCGGGCTTCTACAAGTACGGCCTATGGTTCGACCCTGCGGCAGCGACACCGCTCAGTCGGGAAGCGCTCATCTGGGCGCTGCGCAGTGAGGGCGTTCCTATTGCAGGTGGCTTCCGCGCGCTTCACGTCGGACGTTCCCCACGCCGGTTTCGCAAACTCGGCTCGCTCACGCACGCAACGGCCGCTCACGACCGCACCCTGGTGCTCCATCACTCGGCCCTCAGGGGAGATCCCGCCCTCCTGGAACGACTCGTGCATGCGATGCAACGAGTTCTGGAGTACAGGAGTGCCGTGATGGAGCGGTTGGGAGCGTCAGGCGGAGATTGACCGCTGCTGCGTGGTACCGCCCGGTGCGGGGCAAGGGCCATTTCAAGGTCGGGAGGCATCGATGTCGTCGACCAGGCGGCGGATCTGTTCGTGGCTCAGGTCCATGGGGGTCTGCTGACGGGTCCGGTTCTGACGATCGTAACGGTAGCGGCGAACGACAGCTCTACCGGTTCCCGATACGTGGGCTTCGTAGTAGTCGATGGCGTCCCCAGACCGGTCGGGGGGATTGCTCCGCGCGATCGCTTCGTTTTCCTGCTTGTCCACCTCGATGACATCGAGCGGTTCCAGCAAGTAGCGAGCCCGCTCGGCAAACTCCCGCGCCCACCGTTCCGCACCACCCGGCCCCAGGGGCGGTGACTCGGCTTCCACCTCATCCAACCGGGCGCCGATCTCGTCGACCTGTTGGGCACGCACGCGCACTCTGGTCCTGTCACCGCTTGCCGATGCCTCAACGGGGGCGGCCTGACCTTTATGGCGACGTAACTGATCGACGATCTCTTTGCCTGCGCTCATTCTGCCGAACCCAGAGTGCGTTTTCGGTGTCCGGAGCCGTCATAGGTGAGCAGTACCTTGCGATCGTCCAGGACCGTTTCCAGATGGACTGGCCTGGTCCAGAGCTTGTACACGTTTTGCAGGGTAGCACGGGCATAGGGCAGATCCAGATCCACGCCGGCGTACCGATGGACGAGGTACAGCTCGCCCCGATTCTCGTAATTCCCGTCCACTACGTAGATATATGGTCGCCCGAGGTTCGTCAAACTGAACAGGAGTCGCTCCTTGATCTTCTTGAATTCGCGGCTTTCGATCACGTACTGCTCCCGATCCTCGTCGTAGCGGTACGCAAACAGGCGATGCCGCTCGCAGAATTCGGGCGTGAGAAACTCGTCGATGAAGGTCACATCGTTGTAGATGCGGCGGACCTCGAAAATCTTTTGCCTGCCCAGGCCAGCACCGGTGTCCCAGTTTTTCTTCCGCTGCCAGTCGTCACACTGTTCGTATTCTGCTCCGAAGCGACCTGTGTTCCAGCGGTACTCGATGTCCCGGAACAGTTCGAGGCCCAGTTTGTACGGATTGATTCTGCCGGGATGCATCGCCACGGTGCCGGCGTGATGGTCGGCATAATCGATCACTTCGGCATCGCGCAGCCCTTTTTGGGTCATGATTGTGGAGTGCCAGTAGGAAGCCCAACCCTCGTTCATGATCTTCGTCTGGGCCTGTGGGGCGAAATAGTACGCTTCCTCCCGAATGATCCGCAGGACGTCCCGTTGCCAGGGGGCGAGCGGTGCGTATTCGAGCAGGAAAAGGAGCAGGTCCTTCTCGGGCTCCGGCGGGATCTTGGCCGGTGTGGTGGCCGGCGCATCTTCGTCCACCGCCGTCTGCTGCGTGTCTTCGTCTTCCACCTTGGGGTTAATGAACGGATCCATGTACGGTTTGCTCGGCAGCTTGGGCCGTGCTCTTTTCGGGCGGTCCTCGTTTTCCTCCTGTTTCCTCCGCCGCTGGATGAACGGGGAGTGGATGTCGATTTGGTCTTCTAGAGAGAGGCACGTATCGATGAACGCTTCCACCCGGTCAACGCCATATCGGTCCATGTAACTGCGGATCCGCACCGCATGGTTCGCCATCTGGTCGACCATTTTGCGGTTGGTCTTCGAGAACCAGATGTTGTTCTTGAAGAAGTCGCAGTGAGCGTAGACATGGGCCATCACGAGGCGCTGGTCGGTGAGGCTGTTCGAGGCCAACAGGTAAGCGTAGCAGGGGTCGTTATTGATGACTAGCTCGTAGATGCGGTGCAGACCGTACGAGTAGCTCTTCGTTAACCGTTCGTACTCCATGCCCCACCGCCAGTGGGGGTAGCGGACCGGGAACCCCATGTACGCGGCGATCTGGTTCATCTCTCGGTAGTCGACGACTTCGAAGATCACTTCGAAGAAGTCGAGGCCGTAGGCGCGAGCGTGCTGTTCAATCTCGCGCTGTGCCTCTCGCAGCTCGGCTGGGAACGGTCGCCGCATTGATCGGAACACAATGCACCCTCCAGGGTTCAGCGGCCCTTGCCTAGGAAGGTCTTCAACGCGTTGTAGATGCCATCGCGGTCCGGAATATCCGCCAGGCTGACGTTTTCTTGGTCACCGATCGCTTCCTGGAGGAAGTGCAGGAATAGGCCACTTCCATACGCACTTTCCACCTGGCCGTAGCAGAAGAGGTTGCAGGCGGGCAGGAGTTCGTCGCGGACGACGCGGACCGCCTCCGAGTTATCCTCGCCCCAGTTATCGCCGTCGGAAAAGTGGAACGCATAGATGTTCCACTCGTCGGGAGGAAAATGCTCGCGAATCACCCGACTGCAGAGGCGGTACGCGGAGGATATCTTGGTACCACCACTTTCACGGATGTGGAAGAAGGTGTGGCGGTCGACCTCGGCCGCCTCCGCATCGTGCACGATGTAGCGGGTCTCGACGCCTTTGTAATGGGCCTTGATCCAGGTATCAATCCAGAACGCCGTGATCCGGACGATTTCCTTCTGTTCATCCATCATGGAACCGGACACGTCCATCATGTAGATGAGGACGGCATTTGCCTCGGGCTGAGGGATAAACTTCCTGGCGCGGTACCGCTTATCCTCCTGGATCGGGACGATTCTCGGGTTCTTCGGGTCGTACTCACCCGAGGTAATGCTGCGTTTCAGCGCTTGCTTGAGCGTTCGCTTCACATGTCGAAGCGATTCGGGACCGACCTGGCGGATGCTCGTATACCTGGGGGAAGCTTGGACGATATTCTTCTTGCCCTTGGGCTCGATGCGGGGCAGTTCCAGTTCTTCGCCGAGCATCTGGGCGAGTTCTTCGAGCTCGATTTCCACTTCGAGCACGTGCTCGCCGGGATCGCTACCCGCTTCACCGGAGCCCCCTTGTCCCGGAGCCGTACCGATCGGGTCGCCCACATCCCCCTCGCCTTGCCCGACACCCCCACTACCCCGTTGGCCGTGCCGAAAGTGTGGGATGTCGATTTGGGGCACGGGGATGGTGACGACGTTCCTACCCTGCCGCCCGATCAGTTCACCGCGACTGAGGTACTTGCGGAGGTTCTGCCGGATCTTGCCCCGAACAATCTCCCGAAACCGGGCGTTGTCCCGTTCGATTCTCTGGATCACCGGAGCCAACTCCGGAGGATATCACTCAGTGTTCTAACGACGCGAGTCACCGCGTGCGAAGATGCTGGCCACGAAGTTGAGTACGTCTGTGGCGCAGACCTCACAATAGCCGTAGTTCCGGATAAGCCGCCCTTTGACGATGTCGATCTTTTCCTGGGTCGATTGATCGACCACGCCCGTCAGCAAGCTGGTCAGCTTGATCGTGTCCTTTTGATCCTCGAACAGTTTCAGCTCCAACGCCTTACGCAACCGCTCGTTCGTGCGGTAGTCGAACTGTTTGCCGTCCAGCGCCAGAGCACCGATGTAGTTCATGATCTCGCGGCGGAAATCGTCCTTGCGGCTTTCCGGAATGTCGATCTTCTCCTCGATCGAACGCATCAACCGCTCGTCCGGCTCCTCGAGCTGGCCGGTGTACTTGTTGCGTACCTTTTCGCGCAGCGTGTACGCGCGAACGTTGTCGATGTAGTTGGCACAGAGCCGAGCGAGTGCTTCTTCATCGGCAGCGATGGCACGCTGCACCTCGTTCTTCACGATGTTCTCGTACTCTTCCTTGACCACTTGGATGAGCTCGCGGTACTCCTTCCGCTGTTCCTCGCTGGTGATCAGGGCATGGTGCTTGAGGCCTTCTTCCAACTCGTTCAGCACCATGAACGGATTGATGCACCGCTCCTCCGGGTGCGCCACAAGTGCGTTGGAGATCTTGTCCTGCACATAACGGGGCGAAATGCCTTTCATGCCCTCCCGTTGGGCCTCCTCGCGAAGCTCCTGGATGGTGTCCTCGGTGAAACCGGGCAACAGCTTACCGTCGTAGAGGCGGAGCTTCTGGAGGCGAGTGATGTCGCCCCGCTTCGGGTCTTCCAGGCGCGTCAGCACGGCCCACATAGCGGCCATCTCCAGGGTGTGCGGCGCGATGTGCTTGCCGCGGACCGTCCGCTCGTTGTAGTACTTCTCGTAAATCTTGATCTCGTCCGAAAGCCGTGTCACGTAGGGGATGTCGATCTTGATCGTCCGGTCCCGGAGCGCCTCCATGAACTCATTGGACTGGAGCTTGCGATACTCCGGTTCGTTCGTGTGCCCAATGATGACCTCGTCGATGTCGGTCTGGGCAAACTTCTTGGGCTTGATCTTGTGCTCCTGCGACGCACCGAGCAAGTCGTAAAGGAACGCCACATCCAGCTTCAGTACCTCGACGAACTCGATCAGTCCGCGGTTGGCGACATTGAACTCCCCGTCGAAGTTGAACGCACGGGGGTCAGAATCGGAGCCGTACTCGGCGATCTTGCGGTAGTTGATGTCGCCGGTGAGCTCGGTCGAATCCTGGTTTTTCTCGTCCTTGGGCTGGAAGGTTCCAATTCCGACTCGGTCCTGTTCAGACAGGATCAGGCGGAACACGCGTACGGTGGAGACCACCTTGAGCCAATCGCCATGGTTTTCCTTCATTCGCTCGGCGAACATGCGGCGGCAATACGGGCATAGGTCGCCTTCGATGACGACCTTGAAATCATCCGGGCCCTTCCCCTCGTTAAGCCACGCCTCGACCGCCCCGCGCATGTCGTGGGGCACCAGGTGGAGCGGCTCTTCATGCATTGGGCAGGGGGCCAGTTCCCGCCCTTCCTCGGCATTGAGCCAGCCAAAGGTGTAGAGCGCACCGGCGTCCGTACGGCTATAGCGTTCCAGTCCTTTCTTCAAAAGACGCACGATCGTGCTCTTCGAGCTCCCGACCGGTCCATGCAACAGCAGCACACGTCGCTCAGGACCGTAGCGGAGCGCGGCCGCCTTAAGCACGTTCATGAATTCCATGAGCGGCCGTTCGAGCCCAAAGATGGCGTCGGCACCATCGTTGTCTGGGTCGTCGAAGAAACGGTATCGGATCAGCTTCTGCTTGCCGACTTTAATCTCTTCGACCCCGTAGGACAGAATCATGTCGTAGAGTCGCTGAAATGCTGTCCGGGTCACCTCCGGTCGGCGTTTCACGATCTCGAGATACTCCTCGAAGGTCCCCTCCCAGTACTCCGACTCGTGCGCTCGTCGCTGCTGCTCAGCAATGTGGCTCAGAAAGCTGTGCAAATCGCTCGTAAACGTCATCTAAGCTGCCTCCCGCCAGGAAGCACGCGGCGCGGTGTGCTAAGGGGCGTTGTCGCGTTCGCGTGACTTCCAGTGTGCTCTCTAACGTGACAAACCAGGAAAAGACCTCGTCTGCATGGGGATCGACACGGGACGAAGCGGTGGGAGAGTAACCGATACAGGCCACGCCCAGAGTCGAGGGCGCTTGCCCTTGAGGCACCATCCAGCAGGCGCCAGCAATAGTGCCCCCGACAGCACGGGTTGCCTGGCAGGCCCACCCCCGAAAACTACGGTTTGCACTGACCATGCCAGTCGGCCCGCTCTCAGTCGGGCCCGTTGTGTGGCGCGTAGACGCCCACACCAATGGTGATCGCTCCAGTTACGAAGCCCAGCCCGTGGAGCGATAGGTCGCGACGCAAACCGGATAATACGCCAACTCAGCACCGGTTGCGTGCATTCTGGGAGGACATGGCTGACATGCAGCCCACCAGAGACCGACGCAAGAAGCTGCCACCCATGATGCGCTCGTTCCTGCCCGCGACTTGGTTCACCACGGGGTTGATTTCCTGGCAAGCAGCACCATCCTGACGCCGGAGTCGCATCCAGTTGCGCCGGTGGAGGCGACCGTCATGCCGAGCGGCCATGCCTCCCATACCAATCGCCATTTTCATTCTGTGCGGATGACCCCTAGGCGTCAAGCTCACCTTCCTACCCGCCCATGGTTCGCATGGTTCGCCGTTCCAGGAGTGCAAGACGCCAGGAAGTTGTGACAGTAGCGACCGGCATGCCCAGCCGCCGAGAGCCGCCCGCTGTGCCGGAGCCGTGGTTGCTTACCGACGCGCGCGCCGCTAAATTCGAAGGTTCTGACGGTTCCGGACGATCCCAGCCGAGGCAGTCCCACCATGAATCATCAGACGAACCAAAAGGTGCTCATCATGGCGACCCCCCTCTACCACAAGGAGGGGGACTACAGCAAGATCCTTCGCGACGCCGGGCTCGAACCGGTCTTTCCCCCGGAATGCAAGCCCGGGGTGAGCGAGGAAGAGCTGGCTACGTGGCTGAGCGATCGGTCGATCGTCGCGGTCCTCGCCGGCGGCGAGCCCTATACCAGACGGGTGATCGAGGCCGCCCCTGGTTTGCGGATCATCTCCCGCGCCGGCGTGGGGACCGACTCCGTGGACATCCAGGCGGCCACAGAGCGGGGAGTCTTCGTCACCATCACCCCAGGTGCAAACCACGAAGCAGTGGCCGAGCATACGTTCGCCTTGCTGTTAAGCCTGAGCCGACAGATTCTCAAACGCGACCACGAGGTGCGACGAGGAATATGGAACCGCAACCCCTTGCTTCCCTTGCGCGGCAAAACCCTGGGCGTGGTGGGCATGGGACGGATCGGCCGAGCCGTCATCCAGCGCGCACACGCCTTCGGCATGCGAATCCTGGTTACCGAAGAGTACCCGGACCCTGAATTCCTGGAACGATTCGAGGCCGAATTGGTCAGCCTCGAGGAACTGCTTGCGCGGAGCGATTACGTCACGCTGCACGTGCCTCTCACCGAACGGACCCGCCACATGATCAACCGCCGTACCATCGCTCTCATGAAACAGGGAGCCATCTTGGTCAATACCGCACGCGGTGGATTGGTTTGTGAGTCGGACCTGATTGAGGCGTTGCGGTCCGGGCAACTGGGCGGAGCCGGACTCGACGTGTTCGAGCAGGAGCCGCTACCTACCGACAGCCCGCTTGCGCAGATGGAGAACGTGGTCCTGGCCCCTCACGTGGCCGGCATAGACGAGCGCTCCATGTACGAGATGGCCGTCGGGGCCGCTCGGAACATCGTGAATGTCTTGCACATGAATCTCGACCCTGAAGTAATCGTCAACAAGGAGCTGCTTCCCGCGATCTAAACCTGCAGTATAGTCCCGCAAAGACAGGCTCACACAAGCCCCCAACAAAGGCAGACTGGACCAATGGCAGCAAGCACAGAGCCTCGCCCCGAACAGACCACCGCTGAGGTCACCTGGTACAACTGGGCCGTTCTTGCCCTGGCGTCCGCCGGCTGGATCTTCGACGTGTTCGAAGGCCAGTTGTTCAACATCACCCGCGGCCAGATGCTGCCCGAGCTGCTCGGAGTTCCGCCCGACAGTGCGCAAGTAAAGCTCTACGGCGACGCCCTGCTCGGCGTTTTCTTGGTAGGAGGTACAATCGGGGGGCTGTTATTCGGCTCACTGGCCGATCGCATCGGACGCCGGCCCACTCTCGTGATCACCATCCTGATGTATTCCCTCTTCTCCGGACTCACCGCATTCGTCACCCACTGGACGCACGTTGCTGTGCTTCGATTCCTGGTCGCCATGGGGGTCGGAGGCGAATGGGCGGTGGCCGCCTCCCTGGTGGCCGAAGTCTTTCCCACCAGGAACCGTGCGATCGCAGGGGGAATATTCCACGCCAGTAGCGTTTTCGGCACGATGGGCGCCGGCCTGGTCGCGTTGCTCACGGGTAGCAAATGGAGGCTAGCCTACCTAATCGGGGTCGCTCCAGCCCTGCTCACGCTGTTCGTCCGTTGGATCGTCCGGGAGTCCGACGTGTGGGTGAAGGCAACGGCCCAAGAACGGAAGGGGGGAGACCTACGCGAGCTACTCGGTGTCGCGCCCTGGAACGTGCGTGCGATTGCATGCATGCTGCTCGCGGCCGTGGGACTGGCTACCTTTTGGTCCATCACCGTGGCCGGACAGGACCTGGCTCGGGAAGCGTTGTTACGGGAGGGACGTTCACCTGAGCAGGCGGCCGAGTCAGCCAAGGTCGCCTATAGCTGGATTCAAACCCTTGGTGGCGGGTTGGGCCTGTTACTGTTCGCCCCCCTGGCAAATCGAATCGGGCGTAAAGCTGCGTTCATCTTCTACCACGTTGCTGCTGTGGCTTCGGTCTACGCTGTTTGCCTGCTTCCTCGTACCTACCACGAACTGCTCTGGTTGCTGCCTATCTTCGGCTTCCTCACCCTGGGTATGCATGCGGGCTACGCGATCTACTTCCCCGAGCTCTTCCCCACCCGCCTCCGCGCCACCGGGACCAGCTTCGGGTTCAACGTGGGCCGCCTCGCTGCCGCACCCATGCTCTGGCTATCCGGATACCTCAAAAGCAAGTACGGCCTGGAAACCACCCTCTTGCTCCTGTCCAACCTCTATCTCGTGGGCCTGCTCCTCCTTCTTCCCCTACCCGAAACGCGGGGCCGCGAATTGATCGACTAACGGGCGGCAACCTCTGCCTCTGGCACCGGTCACGCCTCTGCCTCGGGACGCTATCCCGCCGGCGAACCAGGAGCAGCGGACGGGCGTCGGAGAAGGACGCGCCCCACCCTGGCGCCGGGGCGGCGGGCCGGTGTCCGGCCTCCGTCGAGCTAAGCCGTGCGAGCTCTCGCTCAGGTCCGCCGCCGACTGTCCACAATCCAGCGCAGCAGCAGCGTGCACTTCCCAAGGTGATAGCTCTCGTGCTCGTGGATGTGCCCGATCGCCCAACCAATCGTCATGCCCCCTCGGGGAGCCGTTTGCTCCAGATCCTCCAGCGAAAGATTCTCCAGGTACCTTCGATACACGGGGCGGACTGCCCGGTGGTAGGCTGCGATCTCGTCTACATCCGAATACCGCCCATCGTCCACCGCGTTGCGCCGCATGGTGGGATGCTCGGCCCGCAACGGCTCGCCCAACCCAAACAGGACGTGCAAGTAGTAGTCGAGCATCTCGGCCAAATGCTGCAGGTTCCAACCGATCGAGTTGATTCGCGGGGAAGGCTTCCAGCAGACCTCCTCCGGCGTTAACCCCCTCCGCACTACCTGGATCACCGCCCAGAACCGCTCATCAAGCATCGCCCAGTTCTCTACCCAGGGCCGAATCGTGCGTTCCATGGTGACCACTCCACGTTCCCGACGAACTGGCCCGTGCCCTCGCTTCGCCGGACTCCCACCCACCTGCAACAGCCCGCCAAAATCGCCCGGCCGCAACCGAGAACCCTCGCGACCGCCGATGACATCTCGGCGGCAAAATACGTGGTCCACGGCCAGTGCCCCCCAGCGGACCACGCTGGCGGGCGGCCTCGAACTAGTCGCAGTGCAGCTTGCGGAGCCGGGGGGATAGGCGCAGCATCCAGTGGATCCGTTCGAACTCGTTCAGCCACTCCTGAGTAACAAGCCGCAGCAGAGTATCCTCATCGACAAGAGGCTGCGAGACCGCCAGACCAAGCTGTCGTTCGACCAGGTACCGGTACCGGCTCAGACTGCGATCTCCGTATCTCCCCGCTTCGTAGCCGTCTTCGCTCAAGAAAACCACAACCGGGATCCGATGTCCGCCATTGACCTTGAGGTAGTCGCGGAGCTCCGGTTCGGCGTCGCGCTCGATGAAGGCGAGCCGGATCCGTTCCGTTTCCTCCGCAAAGCGGGCAAAAATGGGACACTGAGCGGCACAGTCGCCACACCACGCGCTCGCCAGACACAGCGCGTAGACGTCACGCTGGAATGAGTGGAGCACCTGACGCTGGCCATCCGTCAGAAGCACACGCTCGTAGACAGCCTGCCAAGCACGCCTGTCTGCATCGGTACCGTACTCTTCCAGGAAATGTTCGTAAGTAAGCCCCCGTCCGAAGTAGTGCATCCACTGCTCGGGTGACCATGCTCCCATTGGATCCCACCTCGCTCACGATCCGCTCACGCTGCTGCCCCGATTGCCTGCCGGTCGACCGCTGATCCAATCGGACGGAGTGCTAACCACTCACCGCGCCGGAGCGGCGCATCCGCCCATCACGGCCCATCTATTCGCCCAGTATAGCGGGCGCTCCCCTGATGCTGGCGCAGGGGGTGACGGACGCGTACCGGGCAACGGGAGCCCTTGCCGTCGGGAAGGCGCCCTACCGGGCAAAAGCACGGCGGATGCCTGCCGCTGCGCCGTGGCCCGAGGCCGCTTCGCCGCGATCCTCATCACGATCAGCGGGACAAGGTAACCTATGGCGGCAAAAGGAGGCGGTCACTACCGGAGAGGCCCCAATGCGTCCGACGGCTCAGCAACCGAACGGCGGGCGCGATGCCGCTGGGGTACGATCAGTCGGCGAAGGCAAACCGAATGATGGACCAGAGCGCAGGGAAGGCGTCTTTCCAGGAAATCTTTTTGCCCTCGCTGTAATCGCGGCCCGAGTAGCTGATCGGCAGCTCGTAAACCCGTAGTCCGCGACGGGCGACCTTTGCG
>Ga0256839_1001250_pt1 | contig 31323 bp, 29 predicted proteins | sample 354166metaG_FD_185968 | JGI IMG/M metagenome (GOLD analysis project Ga0256839, IMG submission 185968) | Hydrothermal vent microbial communities from Mid Atlantic Ridge, Atlantic Ocean - 354-166 | ecosystem: Environmental > Aquatic > Marine > Hydrothermal vents | place: Atlantic Ocean: Mid... | reverse complement strand
GTCAGAATAGTGGGCTGTGGTGGTGTGTCATTGTTTTGAGCGGGATAATCCTGTGTATAGTGCAGGCCTCGGCTCTCTTTGCGATTGAGGGCGCACTGCACGATAAGGTCAGCAATGACCACCAGGTTACGCAGTTCTATTAGGTCATTGCTCACACAGTGAAGGTGGTAGTGCTCTTCAATTTCGTTGCGCAGTAAGTTAATCCGCCGTTTAGCGTATTGCAATCGTTTGTTGTTGCGCACAATACCGACATAGTCCCACATGCATCGACGCAGTTCATCCCAGTTGTGTGAAATGAGTACCGCTTCATTGGCGTGGGTTACTTGGCTATCATCCCAGCGGGGAAGCGGGATCTCTGGCGTATATTTGTCGAGTTGCTGACAAATATCTTTGGCCGCTGCGGCTGCAAATACCAAACACTCCAGTAGTGAATTGCTGGCCATGCGGTTGGCCCCGTGTAGTCCTGTGTAGGCCGCTTCACCAATAGTATATAGCCCATTAATATCCGTTTGGCCTTGCTGGTTGGTCATTACGCCGCCACAGGTGTAGTGGGCGGCGGGAACCACCGGGATCCGCTCTCGGGTGATATCAATGCCGAATGCGAGGCAGCGTTGGTGAATGTTGGGGAAGTGTTTGATGATGAAGTTTGCAGGTTTGTGGGTGATATCAAGATAGACGCAGTCACTGCCAAGTCGCTTCATCTCCGCATCAATCGCCCGTGCAACAATATCTCGCGGTGCCAACTCGGCTCGTTGGTCATAGCGCGGCATAAAGCGTTCACCACTTTCAAGCTGTAAGGTGGCCCCTTCACCGCGCAGTGCTTCGGTTATCAAAAATGATTTTGCCTGTGGGTGGTAGAGGCAGGTGGGGTGAAATTGAATGAACTCCATATTGGCCACTCGGCAGCCCGCCCGCCATGCCATGGCGATGCCATCACCGGTGGCTACATCAGGATTGCTGGTGTAGAGGTAAACTTTACTGGCTCCCCCGGTGGCTAAAACAACGGTTTTGGCGTGAAATGTTTTTACTTGCTGGCTGTGGCGATCCAGCACATAAGCGCCATGCACCCGGTTTCCGGGGATGCCTATTTTTTGGCTGGTGATCAGGTCGATCGCAATATGGTGCTCAAATATATCAATGTTCTGGTGTTTGTGTACTTGGCTCTCTAACGTACTCTCCATGGCACGACCAGTGGCATCTTCCGCATGGGCGACACGGCGGTGGCTATGCCCACCCTCCTGGGTGAGATGGTAGTTTTTGCTATCGCTCTCCCCAAGTGTAGTAAACGGCATGCCCTGTTGCGCCAACCAGTTAATCTGCTCGGCACCGTGGCTGACTGTGTATTTAACGATCGCTTCATCACATAATCCGGCACCCGCATTTTGCGTATCATTGATGTGGGATTGAATCGAGTCATGCTCATCGAGCACCGCAGATATTCCCCCTTGAGCGTAATAGGTCGCACCCTCCAGAAGGTTGCTTTTTGCCAGTACGCAAACCTTTATGTTTTGAGCCAGGTGTAGTGCAAGGCTAAGGCCAGAGGCGCCGCTGCCAATAATCAGTGCATCGTATTGAGTGGATGTGGTCATAGGGGTGATAACTGTTTTATATTGAGTGAACCCCGAGCAAATAGCTATGGATTCTAGGCTCTGCGCGGGTCGATTTGAGATCCATTTTAGTATAGTGTGGCTCTGTTGAGCTAATAAAAAACGAACTAAGTTTAATTACCCTAGTCAGATTGCTCATGTAACTTGAATGGTGGGCGATTTTGCCAATACCCTAATCCTCGTTTCTACCCGGAGGATTGGGGCAATAACAAAAAGGAGTTATCCCCGAATGGGTGAAAATTTCACTGATCGGGAGCTGGTAAAAAGAGTACAAAATGGCGATAAAAGCGCTTTTGACCTGTTGGTGCTCAAGTACCAGCACAAGATTATCAAACTAGTATCCCGTTTTGTTCGCGAGCCAAGTGATGCGCTGGATGTGACCCAAGACTCTTTCATTAAGGCGTACCGGGCGCTGCCCAACTTTCGTGGTGACAGTGCTTTTTATACTTGGCTTTACCGAATTGCCAGCAATACCGCCAAAAACTTTCTGGTCTCACAGCGCCGCCGTTTGGGCGATGTGGGCATAGACAGTGAAGAGATGATGTCGCGAGAAGAGGAGTTTGGCCTGAATGATGTGGCCACGCCCGATAATATTCTGGCAAAAGATGAAGTACAGCATACCGTTTTCGAAACAATTGAAAATTTACCTGATGATTTGCGTACCGCACTAACTTTGCGCGAGTTTGATGGTCTTAGCTATGAAGAGATAGCTGAAGTAATGGAGTGCCCGGTGGGTACCGTTCGTTCACGCATATTTCGCGCCCGTGAAACGGTTAGTGAAAAACTACGTGCATTATCAGGTGAATAAGCAAGAGGGTTTGGGTATGGAAAAGAGCGATAAAATCAAGTGCCAGGTCTCATCTTTTATGGATGGTGAAATAACAGAGGATGAGGTTTCACTACTCTGTAAGCGCATCGAAAATGATCAAGCGTTGCGAGAGCGCTGGCGCGATTACCATGTAATTAGCGATGCCCTTAAGCAGCAACTTCCGGTGCAAGAAAATATCGATATCTCCCAACGAATCCACGATGCCTTGGAAGATGAACCCGCACTCTCGGGTAATAGAAAAGCGGCTTCTAATAGTCACACGGTCATTAAACGATTTTCTGGCCTTGCGGTAGCAGCATCGGTGGCTATTTTGGGTGTGGTTGTGGTGTTGAATACCGCAGTGCAGCCAGGTGGTGGTGAGCCAACAGTTTTGGCTAAAAGCACACCTGATACGGTAGTGACACAGGTGGCTGGGTTGTCGAATAATCCAAGTGCTACCCAGCACACAATAGACCCGCGTCTTAATAAATATCTGGTTGACCATAGTGAATATGCAGTGAGTGCCAGTGTTCACGGCATGCTGCCGTATGCACGCATTGTTGGGCAGCAGTCGGTGCGGGAATAGTTTTTATGCTAAGGGTTTGTTCGCTTTCTCTTCTCCTGCTCTGCTACACAGCGGTGTCCGCCCAACCAATGGACGCACTGGCATGGTTGCAGAAAATTGGAGATGCGCAAAAAGGGCTTAACTATCACGGCACCTTTGTCTACGCACATGATGATCAGCTTGAGTCCATGATGGTGGTTCACTCAAGTAGTGCTGAGGGTGAACGCGAACGACTTGTCCACCTGAATGGTGTTGCCCGTGAAATTATTCGTAATAATGATTTGGTAACCAGTATCTTCCCTGAAGAGAAGGTGGTGCTGGTGGCTCATCGAAATAACCTTGCAACGTCACCCTTTATTCAGCCTGAAAGCTTAAAGGTGTTTGAAAAATATTATAGCCTCTCACTGGGAGGGGAAGAGCGTATCGCCGGTATCGTAACCCAGCGTATCGACTTTAAACCGAAAGATGTTTATCGCTACGGTTACCGTTTTTGGGTCTCACCTGAAGGGCTTCTACTGCGCTCCGACCTGCTGGATGGCGATGGCAAAGCGATCGAGCGCATTATGTTTACAGATATTCATCTGGTCGATCAGATTCCCCACGAACTCATATCTCCCAATATCGATTTGACTGACTACAAGTGGTACCGCCAAGCACCCCCCGTCACATTGGATGATGCGGGAAAGAGCCGTTGGCATATCACTGCGCTTCCGGATGGTTTTTCATTGAAGTCACGGAATTTGCGTGAGGAGGGGGCATCTCAGGTGGAGCATCTGCTGATTTCCGACGGCCTCGCCTCCATCTCTATTTTCATTGAGAAAGGTGACAGCAGCACGGCGGCTCGCGTGGGTGAGTTTCGTGTGGGTGCGCTAAACGGTTTTGGCCGCTTGCTGGGTGATTATGTTGTTGTGGTGGTGGGTGATGTGCCTCTGGCAACGGTCACGCTGATTGCTGAGTCTGTGGCTGAAAATGATTGAAGAGAGTGCTACGGTGGTTGCCGTTGACGGTAACTTTGCATGGGTCGAGAGTGAACGCGCTTCAAGTTGTGACAGCTGCGCAGCGAACAAGGGGTGTGGAACCGCCACCTTACAAAAAGTAATGGGGCAAAAGAGAACGCAGCTGAAGGCGATCAACCGGGCTGAGGCACAGGTGGGTGAGCGGGTTGTGATTGGCTTGCAGGAGCAGGCACTCTTGAAAGGTTCGCTCTACGCCTATATTTTACCTCTTCTGCTACTGTTTGTTGCTGCTTTTGTTTTTGAGCAGTTGTTCTCAAGTGAAGGCATTACAATTCTGGCGGGCCTTGGTGGGTTGTTGCTGGGCTTTGTGCTCTTAAAATATCTGAGTAAACAGCTAGCGGAAGATGAGCGTTTTCAAGCGGTGATTTTGCGGCGTGAAAATCAAGCAGTGAAAGTAATGAAATTTAATCATGAATCTGAGTGAGTGATTGGGAGTTGATATGTTGAAGGTACGCTGTCTTGTCTATGCTAAATTTATGGTTTTAGTGTTTACGGCTCTATTTTTTATGCAAAGTGCGGCACTGGCCGATAGTGGCCTGCCAAACTTTACAAAACTGGTGGATAAATATAGCCCCGCCATTGTAAATATAAGCACCACTCAAAAAATAAAGCATCCCAAGTTGCGCAACCCCCACGGTCTCCCCAGTATGCCTAATATGCCGGAAGGGCCGTTTGGCGACCTGTTTAGGCACTTTTTTGATGATAAAAATGGCAACAAGCGTGAGTTTGAAGAGTTCAAAAATGAGTCACTTGGCTCGGGTTTTATAATCTCGAGTGACGGTTATGTGCTCACCAATCATCATGTTATTAAAGATGCTGACGAGATTATTGTTCGACTCTCTGACCGGCGTGAGCTGCTGGCCAAAGTGATCGGTTCGGATGAAAAGAGTGATATCGCGCTGTTGAAAGTCGATGCCGATGACCTTCCCGTGGTCAAGTTAAAGCGCCGCAGCGATGTGAAAGTGGGTGAGTGGGTGTTGGCTATCGGCTCGCCGTTTGGTTTTGAAGCGACAGTGACCGCCGGTATTGTCAGCGCCACGGGCCGCAGCCTGCCGCGCGATAACTACGTTCCTTTTATTCAAACAGACGTTGCAATCAACCCGGGAAACTCGGGTGGTCCACTGTTTGATGTGGAAGGCAATGTTATCGGAGTTAACTCGCAGATATTCAGTCGTACCGGTGGCTTTATGGGGCTCTCGTTTGCGATTCCTATTGATGTGGCGATGGGTGTGGTCGAGCAGATAAAGGATCAAGGCTTTGTCTCTCGTGGCTGGCTAGGTGTGCTGATTCAGGATGTGACCCGAGAGCTGGCCGAATCAATGAACATGGCGCGTCCAGAAGGTGCTTTGATCTCTCAGATTATGCCCGATAGCCCGGCAGAAAAAGCGGGCTTGCGAGTAGGTGATGTGATTGTGGAGTTTAATGGAAAAACACTGGCGCGCTCCTCCAGCCTGCCGCCACTTGTGGGTATGACGGCAGTGGGAAGCGACACCAAGGTGAAGGTTGTACGCAATGGTAAAACAATCACCTTAAAGGTGGTGTTGGGTGAGTTGCCTGGCGAAGAGGGGGTAGCTGCTGTGGATGATACACCTGCCATAACAGCCGGTGGCCGTTTGAATATGCAAGTGATTGATTTGAACAGCGAACAGCGTCGTCGCTCGGGTGTTGAGTCAGGCGGGGTGCTGGTGCTCTCTGTTGATACAGGTGCGGCTAAGAAGGCAGGAATTCGTCGAGGCGATGTTATCTTGATGCTCAATAACCAAGAGATCACCGATGTGGCTCAATTTTCTGCGCTAGAAGAGGGCTTGCCAAGTGGCAAGAGCATTCGAGTATTGGTGCAGCGAGGTAAAGCACCGCTCTTCCTAGCGTTGAAGCTGGATTGATTACGTGGGCAGGGCGCAGCTCACCGTTTATGGTCACGACTACTGCTCACTCTGTGGCGTAATGCTTGAGGCGCTGCTCCCCTATCAAAAGTCACTGGGGTTTGATATTTCCTGGGTTGATATTGAGGGTGATGCCGCGCTAGAGCAGCGCTTTGGTGAGCTAGTCCCGGTGTTGATGGCGGGTGAAACCAAGATATGTCATTACCACTTAGATGAGTTAGCACTGCAACAACACTTCAATTCCGAGTCGGAAAAATACCCTCCCAATGATTAGGGGTAAAGATTATGCATAATTTATGGTTTATTCGGGCTATAATCCGCGCTTGGTATTGACAGCCTAGCGCATCATTTTCAAAAAAGGCGTCTTAGACGGCTGTCCGAGAATAGAATACCTACTGCGGAAAAGCCCTTTTGGCCCATTTTCCCGATCATTTTCGTTAAATATGCGCAATATTTTCCTCAAATGATCGAAAAAACGGACTCAAAATAGCTTCTCCTCGCTACAGTTCCTATTCTCGGGCAGCCTCCTAAACGCCTTTTTTATTTTGGTTTGGCCCCATTCTGAGTGAGAAAACCTTGTGTCCGAGATGAAGTACATCCGAAATTTTTCAATCATTGCCCATATTGATCATGGCAAGTCGACATTGGCAGACCGCTTTATTCAAGAGTGTGGCGGGCTTGCTGATCGAGAGATGGAGGCGCAGGTTCTAGACTCCATGGATATTGAGCGCGAGCGCGGTATCACCATCAAGGCGCAGAGCGTCACGCTCAATTATAAAGCGGACGATGGCCACACTTACCGACTTAACTTTATTGATACACCAGGGCATGTTGATTTTTCGTATGAGGTCTCTCGCTCGCTGGCCGCATGTGAAGGTGCATTGCTGGTGGTTGATGCGGCGCAAGGGGTCGAGGCGCAAAGTGTTGCCAACTGCTATACCGCCATCGAGCAGGGACTTGAGGTGATGCCGGTACTCAATAAAATTGATCTCCCCTCCGCCGACCCCGATAAAGTAACCGCTGAAATTGAAGATATTATTGGTATTGAAGCGACCGATGCGGTGCGCTGTAGTGCAAAAACCGGTATTGGCGTTAAAGAGGTGCTTGAGCGTCTGGTGCAGGCCATTCCCGCTCCCGAAGGTGATCCTGACGCACCCTTGCAGGCGCTGATTATCGACTCTTGGTTCGATAACTACCTCGGGGTGGTCTCGCTGGTGCGAGTAAAACATGGGGTGTTGCGTAAGGGACAGAAGTTTAAGGTGATGTCGAATGGTAATATTCATATCGCAGATCAAGTGGGCATCTTCACCCCCAAACGTACCGAAACAGCCGAATTGCGTCCCGGTGAGGTGGGTTTCCTGAATGGCAGCATTAAAGAGATTGACGGTGCGCCGGTAGGGGATACGATTACCAGTGCAAACAATCCGGCGCAAGACGTTCTGCCCGGATTTCAAGAGATAAAGCCACGGGTATTTGCCGGGCTGTTCCCGGTGAATGGGGAGGATTATGAGGGGTTGCGCGATGCGTTGAGCAAGCTGCGTATTAACGATTCAGCACTCTTCTATGAGCCAGAAAATTCAACCGCGCTGGGCTTTGGCTTTCGCTGTGGTTTTCTGGGTATGCTGCATATGGAGATCATCCAAGAGCGGCTAGAGCGCGAGCATGATATTAACTTGATTACCACCGCCCCCACAGTGGTGTATGAAGTGCTGGATACCAAAGGGAATATACTCTCCATCGACAACCCAGCCAAACTCCCCGAAGTGAACCATATTGAAGAGATGCGTGAGCCAATCATCGATGCCAGTATTATGGTGCCACAGGAGTTTCTGGGGAATGTCATTACCCTTTGCGTTGAAAAACGTGGTGTGCAAAAAGATATGCACTACAGCGGCAGTCAGGTCACGCTGAGCTATGAGTTGCCAATGGCTGAAGTGGTACTCAACTTTTTTGATCGCCTGAAATCAGTCTCCAAGGGTTACGCCTCCATGGAGTATAGCTTCAATCGTTTTCAAGCCGCTAATATGGTGCGGCTGGATATTATGATCAATGGTGATAAAGTTGATGCGCTAGCGGTGATTGTTCATCGTGACCAGGCGCAACACCGTGGGCGTGATCTGGTGGATAAAATGAAAGAGCTCATCTCCCGGCAAATGTTTGATGTGGCTATTCAGGCGGCGATTGGCACGCAAATTATCGCCCGCTCAACCGTGAAAGCACTGCGCAAAAATGTCACTGCAAAATGTTATGGCGGTGACATTTCACGCAAACGCAAACTGCTAGAAAAACAGAAGGCGGGTAAAAAACGTATGAAGCAGGTCGGCTCAGTAGAGATTCCTCAAGAAGCTTTCCTAGCGGTACTGGATGTAGGGAAAAAATAATAAAATGAATGTCGATTTTGAAATGATAATGGTGTGGGCACTGCTGGTGTGTGGCCTGGTATGGCTGCTTGATGTGGTGTGGTGGAAGCCCGCTCGCACCGCGAAGGCGGAAGCTCTCAGACCCGAGCTAGGTGAAGTTAATGTTGACCTGCAAGCACAGCTAAAGCGTGAGCCGGTACTGGTTGAGTATGCCCGTTCATTCTTCCCCGTCATACTGATCGTGTTGATCTTGCGCTCATTCCTGATGGAGCCTTTTCGCATTCCATCGGGGTCAATGATGCCGACCCTGCTGGTGGGCGACTTTATTATGGTGAATAAATTTAGCTACGGCCTGCGCCTGCCAGTGACCCACCATAAAATTTTAGAGCTGGGTGAGCCGGAACGGGCTGATGTGGTTGTTTTTCGCTTTCCAGAAGACCCTGATGTTGACTATATAAAGCGTATTGTTGGCTTGCCGGGTGATCGGATTGGTTATATTAATAAGCAGATCTTTATTAATGGTGAGCCGGCTAAACAGGAGTTCCTTCATATTTATGAAGGAGTGGGTGCCGGTTTTAACATGACCGGCAATCACTTGTTGAGTGAGCAGCTGGGTAGCGTTAAGCACCAGATTTTGATCAACCCTGATCGCGTCTCAATGAGTGGTGAATTGACGGTGCCTGAGGGGCATTATTTTGTCATGGGGGATAACCGTGATAATAGTAACGATAGCCGTGTCTGGGGCTTTGTGCCGGAAGAGAATCTAGTGGGTAAAGCGGTATTGATCTGGATGAGCCTAGATGGTGGAATTGGCTGGGATCGTATCGGAACGCTGATTGATTAAGGGGGCAGTATGCACAATATGAGAACACAGGGCGGCATGTCAATGATGTCGCTGATGCTGGTTTTGGCTGTGGTGGTTATTTTTTCGTTGGTGGCTATTAAGGTAACACCCATCTATCTGGAGAATAGCCAAATTGTCTCTGCCATGAAACGTCTGGTGGAGCAATCCGAGCAGCAAGATATGAGCTTGAAAGAGGTTAAAAACGGCCTTCGTAGCCGCTTTAGCATTGAAAATATTCGAATAATTGATGACAGCGATGTGGAAATTGAGATGGGGCCTGATGGCAGCGTCTCACTCTATCTATTTTACGAAGACCGCACTAGGTTGTTTGGCAATATTGATTTAATTGTCACATTTGAAGAGGAGATAGGCGCGAGTGACTACTAATGGCTGATAGAGCAAAGCTATCGCGCACCCTTCAATACCCGTTTCAAAACAGCGCACTGTTGACACAGGCGCTTACCCACCGCAGCGTGGGGTCAAATAATAATGAGCGGCTGGAGTTTCTGGGAGACGCTATCCTCAACTTTGTGATTGCGGCACAGCTCTTTCAGCAGTTTCCCCGCGAAAGCGAAGGGGTGCTAAGCCGCCTGCGCTCTAGCCTAGTGAAAGGGGAAACATTAGCGCTATTAGCCAAAGATCTCGAGCTGGGTGAATATCTCTCTCTTGGCCAGGGGGAGATGAAAAGCGGTGGCTTTCGTCGGCAATCGATATTGGCCGATGCCTTTGAGGCCATTATCGGCGCGGTCTATCTGGATGGCGGCTTTGAAGAGGCGAAAGCGCTACTGCTTCGCTTGTTTGCTGAACGGCTAGAGACAATCTCTCCCAATGTGACCATAAAAGATCCCAAAACTCGCCTTCAGGAGTATCTACAGGGGCGAAAAAAAGCGCTGCCTGTCTATGCCCTAGTCTCGCTTGAGGGTGAGGCGCACGAACAACAATTTATTATCTCCTGCCAGATCGAAGGGTTAGAGCAGGTGACCGAAGGACGGGGTTCTAGCCGTCGTAAAGCGGAGCAAACAGCCGCACAAGCATTTTTGGAGATATTGGGACAATGAATGATTTAGCCAAAGGTTTTCGTTGTGGTTATGTGGCGATTGTTGGGCGACCCAATGTCGGAAAATCGACTTTGTTGAACTATATTCTCGAACAGAAAATCAGCATTACTGCCCACAAACCACAAACCACCCGCCACCGTATTCTTGGTATCAAAACAACCGCGCAAGCGCAGGTGATCTATATCGACACCCCCGGTATGCACATGCAGGGCAAACGTGCGATGAATCGCTACCTCAACCGTGCGGCCAGCGCTTCGATTGATGATGTTAATGTGGTGGTCTTCATGGTCGAAGGTGATCGCTGGAATGATGATGACCAGATGGTGCTAGAGCGACTGGAAAAAGTGAATATCCCGGTTATTTTGGCGGTCAATAAAACCGATAAAATCAAACAAAAAAGTGAGCTATTACCGCTGATTGAAAGCTTATCGACCAAGCGTGACTTTGTGGCGGTAGTGCCGGTCTCTGCGCGTAATAGCGACAACCTTGACCGCCTGCAATCTGAAATCGAACAGCTACTGCCTGAATCTGATTCAATGGTTTTCCCCGAAGATCAGGTCACCGACCGCAGTATGCGCTTTCTAGCGGCAGAGCTGATTCGGGAAAAACTGATTCGCGCCTTGGGTGAAGAGCTACCCTACGCCCTGACCGTTGAGATCGAAAAATTCAAAGAAGAGAAAGGGCGTATCCATATCTGTGCTCGAATCTGGGTTGAACGTTCGGGTCAAAAAGCGATTGTGATCGGCAAAGGTGGCCAGGTGCTTAAAAAAGTGGGCCAGGATGCTCGCAAAGACATGAACAAGCTATTTGATGGCAGAGTGCATCTCGAATTGTGGGTGAAGGTAAAAGAGGGGTGGTCTGATGATGAACGCGCCTTGAGAAGCCTAGGCTACGATGACCAGTAACAGCCAGCGTATCCGCTTGCAGCCCGCTTATCTATTGCACCGTCGTCCATACCGAGAAACCAGCGCTATCCTCGAATTCTTGACTCCAGAGCATGGGCGCATCGCCCTGATAGCCAAAGGGGTGCGACGAAAAAGGTCGCCCCTAACACCCCTTCTTCAGCTCTACCGACCGTTACTACTCTCCTGGCGCGGACGTGGCCCCTTATATTCGCTCGATCAAGTTGAAGAGAATGGCCGCATGTATTTGTTGAGTGGTCTCTCGATGATGAGTGGTTTCTACATCAACGAACTACTGGTACGGCTGCTACAGCACGAAGAGGCCTACCCGGCACTCTATGCACTCTATGAGCTGCTACTTCAGCAATTATCAGAAGATGGAAAAGGCGCTGAATTGGAGTGGCTATTGCGGCAATTCGAATTAAGATTGTTGAATGATTTAGGGTATGCGCTTAACCTTGAGACAGAGGTGGAGAGCGGCGCGGCACTACAACCGGAGCAGCGCTACCACTATCAGCCGATGCAAGGTGCCTACCACTGGCAAGAGGGCAAACAGGGTGGCCTGCCGCTGCACGGCGGAACACTGCTTGACCTTGCCAGCGGTGACCTAAGCAAACAGCGCAGCCGCCGCGAAGCAAAGCAGTTAATGCGTACCCTGCTGGCCGCCCTATTGGGTGATAAACCCCTGAACAGCCGAGAGCTGATTCGAAAAATGAAAACAACTGAGTAACTTATTCAGCAACTGATTGAGGAGTTTGCGTGATAGAGCAAAGCAACATTCTACTGGGTGTCAACATCGACCACGTGGCGACACTGCGCCAAGCGCGTGGCACGCGCTACCCTGACCCTATTCAGGCGGCCATCGAAGTCGAACAAGCGGGAGCGGATGCCATTACATTGCATCTACGTGAAGATCGTCGTCACATACAAGACCGGGATGTTGAAATGCTCAAGGATATCCTGCTGACTCGGATGAACCTAGAGATGGCGGTCACCGACGAGATGCTGAGTATCGCCGAGAAAATAGAACCAGAAGAGTGCTGCCTGGTTCCCGAGCGGCGGGAGGAGCTGACCACCGAAGGTGGGCTGGAAATTGTAGCCCAGAAAACACGCATACAAGAGGCGTGTGAACGGCTGGCAGAAGCGGGAGTTCGGGTCTCACTCTTTATTGATGCCGACTGCGCGCAAATTGAAGCCGCCAAAGAGGTGGGGGCACCGGTTATTGAAATTCATACAGGTCACTACGCCGATGCAATAACGGCAAAAGCGCGTGAAATTGAATATGTCCGCATCCAAAAGGCAGTCAGTTTTGGAGCCTCAATTGGTTTGCGGGTGAATGCCGGTCATGGCCTTAACTATCAAAATGTAAAACCCATCGCCGCACTAGCGGAGATAAAAGAGCTGAATATTGGTCATGCGATAATTGCACGCGCACTCTTCACTGGCCTGCAAGCAGCGGTGATTGAAATGCGCAATCTGATGGCATCCGCTCGCCCATGATCGTCGGCATCGGCACCGACATCGTTGCCGTTACCCGAATGGCGGCGGGAATAACACGCCACGGAGAGCGGTTTGCCCAGCGCATACTCTCAGACGATGAAATGGCGAAGTACAGCAAGCAGGTCAACCAAGCCAACTATCTAGCCAAACGGTTTGCCGCAAAAGAGGCGGTAGTCAAAGCGCTAGGCTGCGGCTTTCGCCACGGCATTAGCATGCGACAGGTAGTCATCAGCAATGACGCCTTGGGCAAGCCAGAAGTGACCCTGCATGATAAAGCAGCAGAGCGGGCAGAGCAGATGCAGATCGGCGAAATATTACTCTCACTCTCGGACGAGCGCGAGTATGCCATCGCCTATGTGGTCGCACAAAAAACGAATTGCGAATAAGCACTTGCGTTCTAAATTTCTTTTGTTAGAATACGCCACAAGTTGATGCGGGGTGGAGCAGTCTGGTAGCTCGTCGGGCTCATAACCCGAAGGTCATAGGTTCAAATCCTGTCCCCGCTACCAAACATATAAACGGTTTAGAAAAAGTGTTGTCATTGACAGCAACTTATCTAAGCCGTTTTTTTATGCCGGTTTTTCATACTATCCTCTCGTCTGTACGGCTAACCCCCCGTCAAAGAGCTTCCTTCAGTGAAACTGCTATTTTGCACAGTGGTTTTAATGTAAGCGCTAATAAATCCACGTACTTCCCGTGCCCTCCCCCAACACCACCCTGCGTGCGGCTCCGCACCGGGCGTTTCACTTAGCATGGTGAAGCTTTATCCATCCATCACGTAACGCATATAGCCCCTGAGATTTCAGGTGGTCGTTAGATAACGCCTGCTGAATGCCGGGGGTTTTTGAGCTACGCCATGGGCCTTTACTGGTGATGACACAGGGGGCTTTCCTCTCTCTTTTTTACAAACCCCAGCAAAACTACTCGCCAACCAAGGTTTCGATCCGATAGTGGCCACTGTCCGCTTCGCCTAGTTGACGTGCGAGGTAGGGGAGTGCTTGGGGCATCTCTTGCTGTAATCCCCAGGGGGGGTTGATAATGATCATGCCGCTGCCGGTCATGCCGTAATCTGAGTGGTCGGGTTTTATGCTTAATTCGTAGAGGTTTATTCGCTGAATACCGCTACAGCGTAGTGCTTTCTCTAGCCGGTCGATCCGTTGTCGCTCTACCACGGGGTACCATAATGCAAAGACACCGGTAGCAAATCGACTGTGCAGCTTTTGCAGTGTCTCTACCACTTGCTGGTAGTCTGATTTGATTTCGTAGGAGGGATCAATCAATATCAAGCCACGGCGTTGCGGTGGTGGCATCAGTGCAACTGCCCCTTGATAGCCGTCCCCCTCGACCACTTTAATGCGTCGATCGTGGTTGAAGGTTGTTTTAAGGTTTTCTGCTTCGTTGGCGTGTAGCTCATGCAGCCACAGCGTATCTTGTTTGCTGAGTATCTTGGCGGCTAGCCAGGGCGAGCCTGGATAACGGCTCAAGCTGTTCTGCGGGTTATATTCGGCTACCAGATTACGATAATCGGCTACAGATTCAGGAAGATCATCTTGCTGCCATATCTTTTCGATACCACTTTGGTATTCACAACGCTTTTGAGGCTCGTCAGCTAGCAGTGAGTAGCCGCCCGCAGCGGCATGGGTGTCTACATAGCAAAGTGGCTTCTCTTTACGTCGCAAATAGCGTAAACAGCGCACCAGTATCAGATGCTTTAACAGGTCGGCATGATTGCCTGCATGATAGGCGTGGCGATAACTCAGCACAAAACACTCCGAAAAGAGAACCCGTAAAAGATCAGAGTTTACTGTTAGTCGCGCCTTAATAAAAGCCATTTCGTCAGTTTTTTGACAACATGTAGGTGACGTGATTTACTGCCTTTTAGAGTCAAAAAAAAGTCACCAAGGCGGCGTATATGGCTGAATCTTTATCTATTCTTGTGGTTTCTCAATCAGCTGCACAGTGTGAGCTGTTGAGCGATATTCTGGGTTTTATCGATTACTCAAATGTTGCGCAAACTGATTTTGAGCACGCTAAGGAGCAGCTTGTTCCGCCATTGGATGTTGTTATTGTGGCGGCGACTGATGGCGATGATCCGCTTGAGAGGCTGTTGCAGGATGTGAAAAAACAGACTTGGGATGATGAGCTTAGCCGCCATGCGTTGATTATCCTTTTAAATGATCGCCAGCAACCGCTTAATCTAGAAAAGTCAGACTCTGATCTGGTGTTTGCTTCCCTGAGTTATCCGGTTAAATATCCGCAGCTTTCCGATGCCCTTGATCGCGCTCATATGTATCGGGAGAGCAGTGGCTCTTCTCGCAGTGTGCCGCTCCCTTTTCGCGGCATGGTGGGCAGTAGCCCCGCTATTTTGAAGGTGAAGAAGTTGATGGAGCAGGTGGCCGATTCGGAGGCTACGGTGTTGATTTTGGGTGAGTCGGGCACCGGCAAAGAGGTGGTTGCGCAAAATCTGCATAACCTCTCCAATCGTGGTGATAAAAACTTTGTACCGGTTAATTGCGGTGCTATCCCTAGTGAGCTTTTGGAGAGTGAACTCTTTGGTCATGAGAGGGGGGCTTTTACCGGTGCGATCAGTGCTCGCCAGGGTCGCTTTGAGTTGGCAGAGGGCGGCACGCTTTTTCTGGATGAGATCGGTGATATGAGTCTCTCAATGCAGGTGAAGCTGCTGAGGGTGCTGCAAGAGCGCACTTTTGAGCGGGTCGGTAGTAATAAAACCATTCATGCCAATGTGCGAATTTTGGCAGCTACTCACCGTGAGCTAGAAGATAATATTCGTGATGGAAAGTTTCGCGAAGATCTTTTTTATCGGTTGAATGTGTTCCCGATTGAGGTCCCCCCACTGCGTGATCGCTTAGAGGATATTCCGTTACTGATCAATGAGCTTATCGCCCGGTTGGAGCAGCAAAAGCGTGGCTCGGTTCGCTTCACCCCGGCCGCCATCATGTCACTCTGCCAGTATCGCTGGCCGGGTAATGTGCGTGAATTAGCCAATTTGGTTGAACGGATGGTGATCATCTATCCGTATGGGGTTGTTGATGGTGATGATCTGCCCGATAAATTCCGCATCAGCAAGGGCGATGAGCGCTATGTGGAGCCGCCTCGCTTTGATGAGGGCGTGACTGAAAATGTGATGGCTGAACTGGCGGCGTTTGATGCAGAAAACAGGCGCAACGAAGCGGATACTCTGCCGGAAGGGGGGGTTGACCTGAAAGAGCATCTTGCTGATATTGAATCTGCTTTAATTCAACAGGCGTTAGAGCGCAGCCATGGGGTTGTTGCCCACAGTGCCAAGCTGTTGAAAATGCGCCGTACCACGCTGGTAGAGAAGATGAGGAAGTATGCTATTCAACGTGACGAAGCGCCATAATATTGCCGCCAATAATTAACTTAATTATAACCTATTGTAAATAAACATAAAATAGGATTGGCATAGTTATCGCAACACCCCGTTTAGCTAAATTAACGGGGGTGATGTGATGTTGAGTCGTAAGCAGATTGAAAAAACCGGGTTGAGCGAGGTGCTGCCGCTACACTCACCGCACCCAACGGTTAAATATTCCGAAGAGTCCCAATCGGCCAGCGTTGTTCAGCCTCAGCGCGTGGCCACCCCCTTACACAAGAATACCCCTCCATCTGATATTGATGAACCCCTTCATCACGCTGACCGCCTGACCGCGATTCTGCAAGCACTGCCCGGTGGGGTGGTGATTCTTGATGGTCGTGGTTTGATTATGCAGTGCAACCCAGCGGCTGAAGATATGCTGGGCATTCCGCTGTGTGGATTGCGTTGGACCGAAATTATCCAACGCGCTTTTTCGCCTCGGGCAGATGATGGTCACGATATCTCGCTGCGAGATGGCCGTATCGTCAATATCTCGACCACACCGCTGGGTAGCCAGCCGGGCCAGGTGATCCTGCTGCACGATGTGACCAAAACCCGAGAGCTACAGCGGGTGCAGCAGCATCAAAAACGTCTGGCGGCACTCGGCGAGATGGTTGCCGGTTTGGCTCACCAGATTCGTACGCCACTCTCCTCGGTGATTCTTTACGCATCACACCTAAAAAATCCCTCTCTGGATCAAGCGCGCCGCAACAAAATGACCGATCGGGTTGTTTCCCAAATCAAGTACCTAGAGGCTTTGGTGAATGACATGCTGCTGTTTGCCAAGGGTGGCATCATCGTTGATGACTCTTTTACCCTAGAGGCGCTGTTAGATGAGCTGGTTCAGGCGGCTGAAGAGAGCACTTCAGCGACTGATATTACCCTCTGTGTCGAACGTAATGCCCCGCACGCATGGCTGCGTGGCAATAAGAAGATGCTACTGAGCACCCTGCAAAATCTGTTGGATAATGCCATTCAAGCGATGCTCGATGGTGGAAAACTGACCGTGACGGTGCAGGAAGCAACCGCAGGACGTATTGACATTATTTTGACGGACAGTGGCCCCGGCATAGCCCCTGAGCTGCAAGATAAAATATTCGAACCTTTCTACACCACCCGTGCTGCCGGATCAGGGCTTGGCCTATCCGTCGTAAGATTAGTGGCACAAGCTCACCAGGGTGATGTCTGGTTGCACTCAAAGCCCGGTGAGGGTTGCCGTTTCGGCATACGGTTGCCGACCGTCGGCAAAGATTTGGCATAAAACTGGCATTAAATTTATTCGATATTTAGACAAGCTTATGTTTGGAGTTCAAAAGTGAATACCATGGCAAGCCAAAAGTCAGCTAAAAAAGAGAGCACACTGAACTGCGCCCAGATATTAGTAGTAGAGGATGACCTCGCGTTGCGCGAGGCCATTTGCGACACCCTGGAGCTGTCTGGCTATTCGACGGTGGCGGTGGCGGATGGGTATCTGGCGCTGGATGTGCTGGATAGTCAAGAGATCGCCATGGTGATCAGTGATGTGCAGATGGAGAAGATGGATGGGCACACCCTGCTGAAACATGTGAAGCAGCGCCAAGCCAATCTGCCCATGGTGTTGATGACGGCGCATGGCTCAATCTCAAAAGCAGTTGAGGCGATGCGTGACGGGGCGATTGATTATCTTGCCAAACCGTTTGAAGCTGAAGTGCTGGTGAATATGGTGAGTCGCTTTGTGAATGTGAGCAGTGGCCACGGTGATTTTGTGGCGGAGGATAGTAAATCAAAAGAGGTGAAAGCGCTGGCGGCGCGGGTTGCCCAGTCGGATGCCACTATTCTGATTACCGGGGCCAGTGGTGTGGGTAAAGAGGTGTTGGCTCGCTATCTTCATGACGAATCCCCCCGCGCCCAGATGCCTTTTATCGCCATCAACTGCGCAGCGATTCCAGAAAACATGCTTGAGGCAACACTATTTGGCTATGAGAAGGGCGCTTATACCGGTGCCTATAAATCGTCACCGGGGAAATTTGAGCAGGCGCAGGGCGGCACTCTGTTGCTGGATGAAATTACCGAGATGACGCTGGGCTTGCAGGCAAAGTTATTGCGGGTGTTGCAGGAGTGCGAGGTTGAGCGTTTAGGTAGTGATAAGTTGATTAAGCTGGATGTACGGATACTGGCCACCACCAATCGAAATATTCGTGAATATGTGGCGGAGGGTAAGTTTCGTGAGGATCTTTTTTACCGTTTGAATGTCTTTCCACTTAACCTGCTTCCGTTGTGCGAACGCCCGGCTGATATTGTGCCGATTGCCGAGCGTATTTTAAAACGCGCCGCACACAAACAAGGGCGTGCCATGCCGCTGTTGAGTGAAGCGGCCAAGCTGAAGATGTCGAATCACGGCTGGCCGGGTAATGTGCGAGAGCTGGATAATGTGATGCAACGCGCATTGATACTACAGCCCGAAGAGGTGATTAGCGCAGAAGATATTCACTGTGAATCGGTCGAGCCTGCGCTCGAAACCATGAGTTCGACCACCCTTGAGCATCCTGCAGAAGTTGATTCAGCCTCTTTGGGGAACGGGGTTAAAAATCATGAATATGGTTTGATTCTTGAAGCGCTGCAACGGGGGCGTGGAAGTCGAAAAGTTGCAGCAGAGACGTTAGGGATAAGCCCGCGCACCTTACGCTACAAAATGGCGAAGATGCGTGAAGAGGGTATCTCTATTCCGGCGTAACGGGTGAAGAAGGAGTGATGAGATGAATGATATTAGTGGCAGCAGTGAGATCTCTCGCGTATTGGCGGAGATGCGAAATCACAGCTTGCAAGCGCAAGGCTTACAGGTCGAACAGGCACAAAAAGTGCCGGGTGGAGATTTTTCCGAGTTGTTGAAACAGGCGGTTAACACCGTTAATGATCTGCAAAAAACATCGAAAGCCAACGCCACCGCCTTTGAAATGGGCGACCCCAATGTAAGTCTGGCGGATACGATGGTGTCGATGCAGAAGGCAAGCATTGCCTTTCAGGCGATGTCTCAGGTGCGCAATAAAGTGATCCAGGCGTACCAGGAAGTGATGTCCATGCCGGTTTGATAACGGCAATAACCGATAATTTTTTGTGAAGTAAATAATCATGGCTGAGGCAAGCAACACTCAATTGGCAGCAACCGGGCAAACACTCCCGCAAACCGCAGCAGCGGTCAATCCGCTCCAGCAAGGGTTGCAGAGTGATGTGCTCAAAAAACTGCTGTTGCTGATCGGCTTGGCCGCCAGTATCGCGATTGGTTTTGCGGTGGTGCTGTGGACCATGCAGCCCAACTACAGCATGCTTTATGGCAACCTCTCTGGTGCGGATGCACAATCGGTGGTGGATGTGCTTCAGCAACAGCAAGTACCTTATAAATTGGATGCCGCAACCGGCGCGGTGATGGTTCCCGCAGGCTCACTGCACGATATTCGCCTCTCTTTGGCATCTGAAGGCCTTCCCCGGGGAACTGGGGTGGGTTTTGAAGCGCTGCAACAAGAGAGTGGCTTTGGCACCAGTCAATTTATTGAGACCGCTCGTTATCACCGCTCTTTAGAGGTCGAACTGGCTCGTTCAATCAGCAAAATCAATGCAGTGCGCAGCGCTCGCGTCCACTTGGGAATTCCTAAAACCTCTGTTTTCATCCGTGACCGTAAAAAACCGAGCGCTTCGGTGGCGATAAACCTTCATCAGGGTCGTCAACTGGAAAAAAGCCAGGTGCAGGCGATTACGCACCTAGTGGCTGCTGGGGTGCCCGATATGGAGGTGAGCAGCGTCACGGTTATTGACCAAAAAGGGCGGCTGCTGTCGGGTAATAAAAAATCGGATCAACTCGCCCAGAGTAAAGGTCAGCTTGACTATACACAGCAACTGGAGCAGCGCTATATTGACCGTATTCTCAATATCCTGACACCCATTTTGGGTCGGGGCAGGGTGCAGGCTCAAGTGTCAACGGATGTGGATTTTACGGTTATTGAGCAGACCCAAGAGCTCTACAATCCTGACTCATCTGCGTTGCGTAGTCAGCAGCAGTCAGAGGAGCACTCCAATGGCTTCTTGGGTGGCGGCATTCCCGGTGCACTGGCGAATCAACCGCCGGGTGGGGCGGTTGCGCCTGAACAGGTGCAGGGCGAAGCGGGAAATGAGCCAAAAAACAGCGGCAACAGCCGCAGCCAATCGACCTCTAATTATGAGCTGGATAAAACCATTAGCCATACACGGATGGCTGCGGGTACGATCAAGCGCCTCTCCGTGGCGGTGGTGATTGATGATCGACAGCTGGCGGGAGGCGAGCAGCGCCGCCACTCACCAGAAGAGATTCAGTTGATGACTCAACTGGTTAAAGAAGCGGTCGGTTTCGACCCACGGCGCGGTGATAGTGTCAGCTTTAGTAATGTAGCCTTTAATAGCCCCGAACCTATTCCAGACCTACCCGAAGTGCCCTTGATGGAGCAACCCTGGATCTATGATCTAGGTAAATATGCGGTGGCCGCACTGGCGTTAATCCTAGTCTATTTTGGCCTGCTGCGGCCCATCATGCGGGGCCTATTTGCACCTGCCGTGGCACTCGCCCCAGTAGCAGAAGCCAGCTCATCAGCGGGTCTGGCTAGCCTTGAAGGCGCTGACCCTGAAAACCTGACACCGGCGCAACGACAAGCCTTACTGGAGGCGAGTGACGAAGAGGCCGCTAAACTGCTAGTACCACCCAGACGCAGCCATGAAGAGCAGCTTAAAGATATTCGCAAGGTGGTTGATGAGGAGCCTCAACTGGTGGCCGAGGTGGTTAAAGGGTGGATGGGCAATGAGTAAAATAGCACAGCGCAGCTGTCACATGTGTAGTGTCACCGCAGGTGTGAAAGTGGCTGTTGATCAGTTTGTAGGGTTACAATATGAGCATAAACAAGCATGAATGGTCTTGATAAAGCGGCTATTTTTCTATTGGCCATTGGTGAAAAAAGCGCATCCAATATATTAAAATATATGGGGCCAAAAGATGTGCAAAAAATCGGCACAAAAATCGCGCAAATGGGTTCAGTCACCTCGGATCAAATCAGTGAAGTTTTAGAGGCCTTTGCAGAATCCATCGGTTCGCAGACTTCACTTGGGCTTGGCGGGGATGTTTTTATTCGCAATGCGCTGATCTCTGCGGTGGGTGAAGAGAAAGCTAAAAGCTTGATGGACAGAATCTCCGACAAGGGCTCTACCCAAGGTCTGGAGACCCTGAAGTGGATGGAATCCAAGGCGATTTTTGAAACCATTCGTAACGAACACCCGCAAATCATCTGTATCTTGCTCTCTTACCTAGACTCTGACCAGTCTGCCGAAGTGTTATCCATGTTCTCTGATCGTGACCGGGTTGACTTGGTTTTGCGTATGGCAACCCTGGACAGCGTTCACCCCACGGCACTGGAAGAGCTTAACGATATCATGGAGTCACACTTCTCCGGCTCTGCTGGTATACAGCGCTCATCTATTGGTGGTGTCAAGACAGCCGCCGAGATTCTTAACTTTGTCGATAGCGCGGTTGAAGGGGATATTATTGACTCAATCAAAGATGTCGACCCTGATCTGGCACAACAGATAGAAGATCTGATGTTTGTCTTCGAAAATCTGATCGAGCTGGATGACCGCAGTATGCAGGTGTTGTTACGTGAAAGCAGCAGTGATGTGCTGGTGCTTGCCTTGAAAGGGGCTGATGAGGCGCTCAAAGAGAAGATCTTTGGCAATATGTCGAAACGTGCCGGAGAGATGTTGCGTGACGACCTTGAAGTGAGTGGCCCGGTTAAGTTAAGTGACGTTGAAGGGGCGCAAAAAGAGATATTGTCAACCGCACGCCGCCTCTCAGATTCGGGTGAGCTAATCCTTGGCGGCGGGGGTGGAGAGCAGTATGTCTAAAGGGCGAGAAGTGGTCTTTACCCGCGCACTGGATGATGCAGAGCGCCAAGCTGTACAGCCTTTTTCACCCCAGGAGATGCAGGCTGAGGGGAGAGCCTTTCATGCACTGCAAACGCGTGATGAAGAGCCGCCATCAAACACCGCTCCGCTGGAAAGCGGTGGTAAAATGACCGCCGAAAAATTACAAGCATTGCAGCAACAGGCCTACCAAGAGGCTTACGATAAAGGGTTTGCCAAAGGAGAGCTTGAGGGCGCGCAACAGGCATTGGTTGAGCAGCGCCAACAAACAGCAGAACAAGCGCGACAGCTGCAATCGATTATCGATCACTTCTCTGCACCCTTAAAAGATCTGGATGACCAAGTTCTGGATGAGTTAGTGGCGATGGTAACCACCATTGCAAAGCACTTTATTCGCCGCGAGCTGAAACACGATCCGGGTCAGATTATCGCTGTTACCCGCGAAGCCTTGGCGGTTTTGCCGATGAATTCACGTCAAATCAGGCTGCACCTGCACCCGGACGATGCGGCGCTGGTGCGTGAGGCGCTGGCGGTCTCTGGTGAAGATAGCCCGTGGCGCATCATTGAAGATGGAAGCTTGAGCCGGGGTGGCCTCAAGGTGGTCTCGGAAAACTCACAAATCGATGCCACGGTAGAGAGTCGCTTTGCCGAAGTGGTGGCGCGAATTATTGGCGATGAACGGGAGTCAGAGGGTGAGTAAGCTCCGCACCACCTCACTGCTGGCGCAACTTAAACAGTGCCGCGAGCGTCTAGAGATGCCGTTGCCGCTCCAAGTAGAGGGGCGCATTACACGCATCGTCGGGCTGACCCTAGAGGCTGTTGGCTGCCAATCCCCCATTGGCGGGCGCTGTCTTATTGTTGGCCCTAACAGCATGGTAGAGGCCGAAGTGGTCGGTTTCTCCAATGAAAAACTTTTTTTAATGCCCACCGGCGATATTCGTGGCATCGAACCCAATGCCCGTGTGATACCCACCGGCAAGGTGTATGAAGTCCCGGTGAGTGACCAACTACTGGGGCGGGTGTTGGACGGCGCAGGTAACCCACTGGATGGCAAAGGGCCAATTCATGCCCGCCAGCGAATGCCACTCAGTGGCCGGACAATCAACCCGTTAACCCGCCGCGCCATCGACAAACCACTGGATGTCGGGGTTCAAGCGATCAACGCCATGCTCACCGTGGGTGAGGGGCAGCGGATTGGCCTGTTTGCGGGGAGTGGTGTCGGTAAAAGCGTCTTGCTGGGAATGATGACACGCTACACCACCGCCGATATTATCGTGGTGGGATTAATCGGCGAGCGTGGCCGCGAGGTAAAAGAGTTTATAGATAAAAGCCTGGGGCCAGAGGGGATGGCGCGCTCCGTGGTGGTCGCCTCACCGGCAGATGCCTCGCCACTGATGCGCCTGCACGGTGCCTCACTCGCCACCGCCATTGCCGAATACTTTCGTGATCAAGGCAAAAATGTTCTGTTACTCATGGACTCCCTGACCCGCTACGCTCAAGCGCAGCGCGAAATCGCACTGGCGATTGGCGAGCCACCCGCCACCAAAGGCTACCCGCCCTCTGTTTTTGCCAAACTACCGGCACTGGTGGAGCGTGCCGGAACCGGAGATATTGGCGGTGGCTCAATCACCGCATTCTATACCGTATTGGCGGAAGGGGATGATCAGCAAGACCCCATCTCCGACGCTTCACGCGCCATTCTTGACGGTCATATTGTACTGTCACGCCAAATTGCAGAGTCAGGTCGCTACCCCGCCATCGACATTGAAGCCTCAATCAGCCGCGTAATGACAGAGATTGTCTCCGAAGAGCAACAGCAAGCGGCACGGCGCTTCAAACAAATTTACTCACGCTACCAACAAAATAAAGATCTGATCAGCGTCGGTGCGTACACCCGCGGTAGCGACCCAAGAATTGATGAAGCGATTGTCATGATACCGAAACTAGAAGAGTTCCTCTCCCAAGGAATGCACCAGCCAGTCACTCTACAACAGAGCCAGCAGGGTTTGCAGGATTTGATAAAAACCGCACCCAGTGAGCAGAAATCAGCGGAAAAACCAGCCCCAACCCCATCACAAAATGCAGCCCAGGAGGGGATGATAAACACGCTCTCATAGCGCATTCAGGGCCTATCGAGTGCGCATTGATCTGCTCATCTTTCCCTCTTTTAAAGGTGAGATTTAGCGATCAGTATGACGCTTAAAAGTAGTAGCCCAGTTGCAGTTGTAGGTAGTCATCTTGTCGATAGCTGTAGAGTGGGTCGGTTGTGGCTATGTTTTGAAATATTCTGCCCTCTAGTGTTGCTTTCCAGTTGTCGCCCAAGCGTCTGCTGGCTTCTACGCTGTAGATGATGCTGCCGTTTTCGATGTCGGTGAGGGTGCCGATAAGTGCTTCGCTGCTCTGTGTGTCATTGAGTGCGAAGCGCAGGCCGAGCATCAGGTCATTTTGAAAGGCGCTGGGTGCGCTGTTGTCTCGGCTGTCATAGAGATACTCTACAACTAAGCCTACGTCGGTACTGCTCTCATAAACCCCGTAAAAGCTGTATTCAAAACCGAGGGTGGCGGCGTTGTAGTGGCCCTCTCTGTTGCGGCGCTGGATCGCTTCCAGCTTCCAGAGCCACCCCTCTTTGGTGGCTTGTAGGTCGATGCCCAGTTGCTCTATTTGGCGATAGTAGGGCTGTAGCTGTTGGCCATTTAATAAAAAATCGGGCTCGCGGCTGGTGCCATTGAAGTAGCTGAGGCCAAAATCCCAATCCCCTTTGTAGTGTGACCAGCGCAGTGCGATATCACGATGGTACTGTTTTCTTGACGATTCGTAACGCGGGTTATTTTGCTCGACGAGTATTGCGGGGCGCAGCCGTCCATTTTTACCGGCAAAGGTGCGCTCGCGGAAGTAGGGCAGTAAGAGCAGATCGACGGTGCCCCAGTCGCGGATTAGTGCGAGGTTGATCATCGGCTGGCCCAGTTTTTCATCACCATCGGGTTCGGCAACCAGGTCTGTTTGATTGATAATGTCGACTAGGTGCTGCGATTCACTGACCCCCCAGAACAGTTGGCCAATGCCTACACGCAGCTCCCACTCATTGGCTGCTTTTGACCAGATAAGCTCACGAATATCAAACTGAGTGCGCTCAGAATCGCCCTGATCCAAGCGAAGGTAGGGGGTGAATAGGATGAGCTGGTAGCCATTGTCCCACTCTTTTGCCATTTCCAGTTTGGCGGAGAGTGCGAAGTTTTCGTTGTGTTGTTGTGGGTTGAGTGGCGGGTTGGCGAAATAGCGAAATTCACTGTTGATGTTGCCTGACAACTCCACGGCGATGAGTGGTGTGGTCAGGCAGCTGAGTAGTAGCAGTGAAAGTAGTGACGCTCTATTCATAATGTAGTTGAGTTAGCGGATGCGTTTCAGGCTGTTTTTGTCAAAGTCACGCTTGCTGAACCCGTTGCCAAATTTGTAATCTGTCCAGCTGAGTGTGGTGCTTTTTCCGTTGTTGTGATTGACCATCTCCATGCGACCGGGTCGCCAAAACTTCTCTTTGTACTGCTGGTATTCATGGCTGGTCAGGGTCTTTAGCAGTGCACCTTTTCGGTCGTAAAAGTCGATTTTTAGTGGCTGTAGCATGGTGGTGTCAATCCAGACAATTTGTTTGGTGTAGCCTGAGTGTTTGTAGGTGGGTATGCGCTCGATAACGTGGCTCTCTCGGCCATCATAAATTTCATCTTTTAGCCAGCTGTAGGTGTATTTTGCAAGCTCTTGTGAGGTGATATCTTCATAGGCAAACTCACTGCCCATAAACGGCCCAGATTTGTTGTTGGAGGCGATACGCTTAACCCGCTTCAGGGCGGGCAGGTAGAGCCATTGGTCATCGGCTCTGGTGGCGTGGGTATGGCTAAGAAAGGCGGTGCCTTTGACATCATTCGGGCTGTCAAAAATAGTCAGGGATTTATCACCATCGCCTTTAACTTCGAGCTGACGGTTGCGAATCTTGCGCTGTGTGGTGTCTCCCTGGCGGTTTCGCAGGGTCATCACCATGGTTGCCGAGCTGTCGCCCCAGCCGTTATCAGCGGTATCGGCTGCGGTTGCAATGGCCAGCCCCCGCTGTTGTGGAGTCTCTGCTAATACTGTGGTTGAGAGTAGCAGGCTCAGTAATAGGGTGCTCCACTTGATCATCTTCTCTTCTCCTCAAGTTTCATTAATAACGGCGGTAACAGCAGGAAGTCGGCGATTAAGGCAAATAGGATCACCAAGGCGGTTAACATGCCCATGCCTGCATTCAGATAGAAGTTGGAGAATGCCAGCACCAGAAAGCCTGAAACCAGTACCACCGAAGTGGTCACCAGAGCGTAGCCTACATTGGTAAAGGCGTAGCGTACCGCATCTTCCGGGTTGAGTCCTTTTTCGCGTCGTGCACGTAAATATTTACTGAGAAAGTGAACGGTATCATCCACCACGATCCCTAGGGTCATGCCCGCAACAATGGAGAGGCTAAGCCCTACCTCGCCGACCAATATTCCCCATAAACCGAACCCCATTGCCGCCGGAACCAGGTTGGGAATCAGGCTGATCATGCCTATTTTAAATGAGCGCAGTGCAAAAATCAGGATAATTGAGATCATAATCAGCGCCAAGGTGGTGCCGATTAACATGCTCTGAATGTTGCGTTGGCCAATATGGGCAAACATGACGCTGGTGCCGCTGCCGCCGTCGGTAGCGATGGCTTGGCTGTTGTCACTGAGCCATTGTGCCGCACGTTGCTCCAGTTCAAGTAGTTCATTTGAAGAGAGTATGTGGGTGTTGACCGTAAAACGGGTGGCTGATTTATCAACATTCAGCTGATTGTTAAGGTCGAGTCCATAGGGGAGTGACATCTCATAGAGCAGCAGATATTGCGCGGCAAGATTGCGGCTATCGGGTTGTAGGTAGAAGGCCGGATCATCCCCATGCATATTTTTGTTGAGGCGCTTCATAATGTCGGTCAGGGTGTTGACATGTTTGACCTCGGGTTGTGAACGGTACCACTGGGCAAAGCTCTCTAGCTCATTAAGAAACGCCGGCTCACTGACCCCCCCGATATCACTGGCACGCAGTGAGTAGTCGATGCTATAGAGGCCACCCAGATGTTGGTCTAAATAGTCTGAATCGGCACGAAACTGGATGCTCTCATCGAAGTAGTGGACAAACACATCATTCAACTCATTGCGTGGAATGTTGGCAATAAGGATGAGAATAATTGCGGTCATTGTCCATATTAACCAGCGGCGCTGGCGCACTACAAAGTCACCCAATCGAGCCATGACTACACTGCCGCTCTGGCCATTTTTATCCACTTTAACCCGAACCGGCAAAACGGACATTAATGCAGGTAACAGTGTCATTGAGAGGAAAAATGACATCACCACGCCGATGGCGGCCATATTGCCTAGGTGATTGAACGGCGGTACATCTGAAAAATTGAGGCTTAAAAAGCCGAGCGCGGTGGTGATACTGGCGAGAAAAACCGGTGACATATTAATGCGTAAACTCTCCACCATGGCGAGGCGCTTCTCCATGCCCAATCTCATTTGAGAGAGAAAGCTGACCAAAATATGCACCGAGTTGGCAATCGCCACCGTGAGGATAATGGGTGGCGCTACCGAAGAGGGTGGGGTGATTGGGTAACCGAGGTGCCCGCCACCACCCATGCCCGCTACAATGGAGCCGAAGACAACCAGTACGGTGGCCACAATGCTGCTAAAGCCTTTTAGCATCAGCGCCAGCATAATCAGCATCAAGCCAAAGCTGATGGGCATTAAAAACTTCATATCATTTTGTGAGGCTTCTGCGAAGGCGTTATCCATAAAAACGAGGCCACTAAGGCGAATCTCGATGTCGGGGTATTGGTCGCGGTATTGTTGTGCCAGCTCGCGGGTGAAATTAACCACTTCCGGCACTTCTGTCACCGGGTCTATGCCGGGGAGTTGCAGTGTGACATTGACCCCGGTGACATCACTTTTGGCCGATATTAATTTATACAGCAGCTGTGGTTCTTGCAGGGCTACGCGGCGTATTTTATCCCGTGCAGCCTGATCTAATACCTCACCTTCCATCACTAGATCTTGTACGATCAGGTCATCTTCAAAGGCTTCGGTGTGTTGAAAGTTGGTGATGGAGTCGACGCGGGTTGAGTAGGGCATCTGCCAGGCATCGGTGGTGAGCTGCTGAATCACCTTAAGGGTGCTGTCGGTAACCACATCGCCATCTTTGGGGGTGAGAATAAAAATGACATTGTCATTTTTGGTGTAACTTTTCTCCAGCGCATCAAACGCGAGTAGTTGCGGGTTATCTGCGCTGAAAAAGACTCGGTAAGAGTTGGAGAAGGTGAGGTGCTTTGCACCACTGGCGACGGCCATCACCACCAAAATAGCGAGCATCATTACCCACCACGGATGGTTGACAACCCAGCTGGCGTAGCGGGTAACCCAGGTTTGCTGATTCATCTTCTCTCCATCTTTAAGAGTGAATAATAAATTTTCTATGAATTATTTACTTTTTAGGCGATAAAAAAGTGCCGATATTGAATATGGGCACGCTACATCAACCCTTCGGGCGTTTCTTTAGGCCCTGTAAAATCAGCCTCACCAGATGTTCTGCCTTTCGTTCAAGCTCTGAAAGTGGAAACATCGGTACAAAAAACGGTGTACCGACGATGGTTAATGCAGAGTGCAGTGCTTCAGCATCTTCGGCGATGTTTTGGCTCTGGAATTCGCCCTGCTCAACACCTTGCTGAATTAACTGTGCCAAGTGGGTTAGCTCGCCCGCTATCTTCTTCTCCACCAGGTGTTGATGTTGCTGGCAGACAATCTCCACCAGTTCGTTCAGTTTTGGGCGCTGCACAAATTCATCGTAGTGGTGTTGCAGCTGACACAGCGCATACTCCATTAGTCGCACACTGGCACTGCGCTGCTGATCATCGATAATGAGCCGTAACTTCTCTTCCCCTTCCGCCATGCACTGCTGGGCAAGTTGCGCCACAATATCCATCTTGTTTTTAAAGTAGCGGTAGAGATTGGCTGCCGACATATCACAATCTTTAGCGATCTCAGCCATAGTGGTTTTGTTAAAACCGTACTGCTGAAAACGCAGGTTTGCCGCCTCCAAAATTTGTTGGTGAACGGCTTCGCTCTTCTCTTTGCGTGTTGCCATTGATTGTAAACCTAACCCTTTATTTGTGAATAATCAACAAAATATTCACAATTAACCATTTAAGATAGTGCTGCTGTTTAAGGAGTCTCTGATCAAGTCTGGATGTTTTATGCTGGCTTAAATCGCCCTCATTTACCCCGAAAATCGCACCCATAGAGCGACTATTACTGCGCATTTCGGAACAAATGAGAACAACTTCCTCTCAGCCTAAATTCATCCAGATTTAATTAGAGCTTCCTTGATTATAGCTGCGAAAATGAGCGCTGTTGCCAACAGGATTTTGCCAATGCAAGCGCGTCCTGCTGCGTGTCGGCTTGCCCTAATAGCTTCAATGCAATCGCCATGGTCATATGAATAGCGGCCAGTGCATACTCATCTTCAGAGTGACCGCGCCACACGGAAATGAGTTCATCAATATTGAGCTCGGCGGGCTTAACGTGGCGGCGCGCAAAACAGGCGGGCCACTGCTCCTCACCTGCAACACCCTTCTCAACTTTGTAAACACGGCACGCCGCATCCGGGTTTACCTCCACCTCGCCACCGTCGCCCTTAATCACCGCCATCTCAGCCTCGGCTAACAACAGCTCGGCCTGCTGGTGGATCTGTTGGTAACCAGGGTGAAAAATACTCTGTAGCGTGGCGGGTGCGCGTAGTGGGTTAAGTTGTCGGGCCAGGGTGTGCACCGGGGTGCGTAAGCCAAGAATTGGCCGCAACGCCATCATCCGGTGCAGTATAGGAGAAAGCTGCTCAAGATCCATATAGCTGAAGTTGCCATTTTCAAGCTGCTGCTCCACCTGCTGCCAATCTTGTGCAATGGGTAGCTTAAGTGCGGTGAGTACCTCTCGGGTGTAGAGGCGGCCTTCAGTATGCCCAGAGACGCCGTGCATAAAGACCCGAATACCACTATTGGCCAGTGCCAGCACCGCCAGAATAAACCACGGCAGGTGACGGCGTTTCCCCGCATAGCTCGACCAGTCGAGGTCAACGGAAAAGTGGCGGGGTAGGGGAAGCGAATCACGAACGGCGGCTACAAAACCGGCAATCTCCTCGCCACTCTCCTCCTTAACACGCAACAACATCAGAAATGCGCCGAGCTGCTCAGGTTCAACTTCATCACGCATAATCATCCCAAAGGCTTGACGCGCTTCGGTCTGGGTTAATGCACGCGAACCCTTTTTTCCTTTTCCAAGGATGCGGATAAACGGCGCAAATGGGTGTTCGGTAGTCATGGGTGATCCAATATGGTTTTTATCAACAAAAAAAGCCCCGAAAACGGGGCTTTTTTATCGAGCGTTGTTGCCGAGTTTAATCGTCGCCACTGGCGAAGCCGATTAAATGCAGCAGGGTAACGAACAGATTGTAAATGCTCAGGTAGAGGCTAACTGTCGCCAGCAGGTAGTTGGTTTCACCACCATTCAAAATGTTGCTGGTCTCATACAGAATGAAACCACACATCAGCATGGCAACCAGCGCCGAAAGTGCCAAGCCCATCATCGGCATGGGATAACCAAACAGAGAAGCCCCCAAGAGCAGCAGCATAGCAACAATGGCGACAATCATTCCGGCTGCCAGGAAACCACCCATGAAGCTGAAGTCTTTCTTGGTAACCAGGACAAACGCAGAGAGTGAAACAAAAACTGCGCCGGTGGTGCCCAGAGCCTGCATGACAATCGTGCCACCGTTGCTCATACCAAGGTAGTGGTTAAGCAGTGGGCCAAGGCCAAAGCCCAGCATGCCGGTGATTAGAAAAACAACACCCAAACCGGCAGATGAGTTGGCGGTTTTAGGTAAAACAAACCAGACCAGTGCCAAGGCACCCAGTGAGCAGATCAGGCTAACAAAGTAGGGTGGAGCAATGGCCATAGAGAGACCGGCCATCATCGCGCTGAAAATCAAAGTAACAGAGAGCAGCATATACGTATTGCGAAGAACCTTATTGGTCGCCAGCGCCGAGCTGGTCTCCAGGGTTGCAACATTTTGATTGTATTCCATTGTATTAAAGCCTCTTTAATATACGTGTAAGGGTGTTAAACATGTGGCAAAGCATAATCAAGCAAAAAGATAATATCAAGCTGGCATTTTTATTTTTAATTAGGTAGTATGCGCAGCATCAGACCGAACAGACTATTTTTGACCGGTAATGATAGCGGAGGTTCCCCGCGCAGACTCTGTAAATGAACCGTACAATTTGTTTGGAGAGGTGGCTGAGTGGTCGAAAGCGGCGGTCTTGAAAACCGTTGAGGGTTTATCCCCTCCCAGGGTTCGAATCCCTGCCTCTCCGCCATATAAAG
>Ga0256839_1001249_pt1 | contig 31331 bp, 26 predicted proteins | sample 354166metaG_FD_185968 | JGI IMG/M metagenome (GOLD analysis project Ga0256839, IMG submission 185968) | Hydrothermal vent microbial communities from Mid Atlantic Ridge, Atlantic Ocean - 354-166 | ecosystem: Environmental > Aquatic > Marine > Hydrothermal vents | place: Atlantic Ocean: Mid... | reverse complement strand
CCATCTTCATGGCCCACGGCCTGTACGACCCGGTGGTCACCTACGACATCGGCCTCAGCTCCCGCGACCACCTCCTGGAACTCGGCTACCACGTCGAATGGCACGAATACCCCATGGAACACAGCCTCTGTCCCCAGGAGATCGACGACATCGCCCGCTGGCTCAGTGAGCGGTTGAAGAAATCCGACTGAAAAATTCGCCACAGAGACACGGGGCACAGAGAATGAGAGGGAAAAGGCCGTGGCCGCCAGTCCGCTCCTACGAGACAATGGGTTCTTCAGTAAGCAGTCTGGATGAAACGCAGTGGCAGCCAGGATAAAAAAGCTGGCCCGCCGTCCAGCAGCCCGTTCATTGGGTTTATTGACGGACAATAAAAAGGGGAGAGCCGACGCCCTCCCCCTTTTGCACGTCAGGCCGGAGCCTGAGGCTCGACTCAGCTGTAGAAGTCGACCATCTTCTCCAGCGACTTGGCCTTGATCTTGTCGGCGTGGCCGGCGGAACCGAAGGCCTCGTAGCGGGCCTTGCAGATGTCCTTCATGGCCGCGGTGGAGGCCTTGAGGAACTTGCGGGGATCGAAGTTGGCCGGGTTCTCGGCCAGGAACTTGCGCACCGCGCCGGTGGAGGCCATGCGCAGATCGGTGTCGATGTTGACCTTGCGCACGCCGTTCTTGATGCCCTCGACGATCTCTTCCACGGGCACGCCGTAGGTCTGGCCCATGTCGCCACCGTACTCGTTGATGATCTTCAACCAGTCCTGCGGCACCGAGCTGGAACCGTGCATCACCAGATGGGTGTTGGGCAGGCGGGCGTGGATCTCCTTGATGCGGTCGATGCGCAGGATGTCGCCGGTGGGCTCCTTGGTGAACTTGTAGGCGCCGTGCGAGGTGCCGATGGCAATGGCCAGGGCATCCACGCCGGTCTGCTCGACGAAGTCGGCGGCCTCGTCGGGGTCGGTCAGCAGCTGGTCCATGTCCAGCTTGCCCTCGGCGCCATGGCCGTCTTCCTCACCCATCTCGCCGGTCTCCAGGGAGCCCAGGCAGCCCAGCTCGCCCTCGACGGAGACGCCGCCGGCGTGGGCCATCTCCACCACCTTGCGGGTGACCTCGACGTTGTACTCGTAGCTGGAGGGGGTCTTCATGTCGGCCATCAGCGAGCCGTCCATCATCACCGAGGTAAAGCCGGACTGGATGGAGCGCAGGCACACCGCGGGCTCGGAACCGTGATCCTGGTGCATGACGATGGGGATGTCCGGGTACTGTTCGACCGCGGCGCTGATCAGATGGCGCAGGAAGGGTTCGCCGGCGTAGCTGCGCGCACCGGCGGAGCCCTGCATGATCACCGGGCTGTTGGTCTCGGCGGCCGCCTGCATGATGGCGTGCACCTGTTCCATGTTGTTGACGTTGAAGGCCGGCATACCGAAGTCGTGCTCGGCGGCGTAGTCCAGCAGTTGGCGCAGGGAAATAAGGGCCATTGTAGTCTCCTGATATTTAAGTGAATGTCTGATACGGGTTTGAAAAATCGGTCTGTCAGTCCTGGCGTTCGCAAACGTCGTTGGGCGGTGCTTCCTCGCCGACGCGCAGTATCTTCATGGCATTGGTGCCGCCCATCACGCCCATCAGATCGCCCTTGGTGATGATCACCAGGTCGCCGTCGCGCACCACGCCGCGGCGCTTCAGTTCATCCACCGCCTCGCGGTTGATGGTGGCATGGTCACGGCTCTTGGAATCGAAGCTGATGGGATACACGCCGCGATAGAGGGTGACCTTGCGACGCGTCGCGACGTGCGCCGTCAAGGCGAAAATGGGGATGCCGGAACTGATGCGCGACATCCACAGCGGCGTCGAGCCAGACTCGGTGAGGGCGGCAATGGCCTTCACGTCGAGGTGGTTGGCGACGTACATGGTGGCCATGGCGATGGCCTCGTCGACACGCTCGAAGCGGGTGTTGATGCGGTGGTCGGAACGCTTGGTGACCTGCTGCTTCTCCGCCACCCGGCAGATGCGGTCCATGGCCGCCACGGCCTTGGCCGGGTACTTGCCCGCCGCGGTCTCGGCCGACAGCATCACCGCATCGGTGCCATCGAACACCGAGTTGGCCACGTCGAACACCTCGGCGCGGGTGGGGATCTGGTTTTCGATCATGGATTCCATCATCTGCGTGGCGGTGATCACCACGCGATTCAGGCTGCGGGCCTTCTTGATGATGGACTTCTGCACCGGCGGCAGGGCGGCGTCGCCGATCTCCACGCCGAGGTCACCGCGCGCGACCATCACCGCGTCGGAGGCCTCGATGATCTCGTCGATCACCTCCAGCGCCTCGCTGCGCTCGATCTTCGCCATCAGCCCGCCCTGGCCGCCGGCCTCGCGGAACAGGCGACGCGCCTCGTGCATGTCGTCGGCACAGCGCGGGAAGGACACCGCCAGGTAGTCGGCCTCCAGCTCGGCCGCCGTCTTGATGTCTTCCTTGTCCTTTTCGGTCAGCGCCGGCGCGGACAGGCCACCGCCCTGGCGGTTGATGCCCTTGTTGTTGGACAGCTTGCCGCCCACCTTGACCTTGCAGTGGATCTCGCTGCCCTTGACCTCGTCCACCCACAGCTCGATGCGGCCGTCGTCCAGCAACAGCAGATCGGCGCGCTTGACGTCCTGGGGCAGGGCCTTGTAGGTCAGGCCGACGCGCTCCTGGGTGCCGGCATCGGCGGGCCAGTTGGCGTCGAGGATGAAGGTCGCGCCCTCCTCCAGCACCACCTCGCCGTCCTTGAAGCGGTCGATGCGGATCTTCGGCCCCTGCAGGTCGGCCAGCACGCCCACCTGGCGGCCGTGGGCGCGCGCGCGGTTGCGCACGTTCTCCGCCCGGGTGATGTGGTCCTGGGCGGTGCCGTGCGAGAAGTTGAGGCGCACCACGTCCACCCCGGCCTCGATCAGTTTGTCCAGCACCTTCGGATCGTCGGTGGCCGGACCCAGGGTGGCAACAATTTTCGTTCTGCGTTCCAAGTTATCTACTCCAGTTTTCGCCGCGTTCAACCCTTGGCCCGCTGTTCCAGGATCTCTACCGCCGGCAACTTCTTGCCTTCGAGGAATTCGAGGAATGCGCCGCCACCGGTGGAAATATAGGACACCTTGTCGGCAATGCCATACTTGTCCACCGCCGCCAGGGTGTCACCACCGCCGGCAATGGAAAAGGCCGGGGATTCGGCGATGGCCATGGCGATGGCCTTGGTGCCTTCACCGAACTGATCGAACTCGAACACGCCCACGGGGCCGTTCCAGACGATGGTGCCGGCGGACTTGAGGATCTCGGCCAGCTGCGCGGCGGATTCGGGGCCGATGTCGAAGATCATGTCATCGTCTTCCACTTCATCGACGCGCTTCAGGGTCGCCTCGGCGGTCTCGGAGAACTCCTTGCCGCACACCACGTCCACCGGCACCGGGATGTCGCCACCGCGGGACCGGGCATCGGCGGTGAGCTTCTTGCAGGTATCGATGAGGTCGGGCTCGTAAAGGGACTTGCCGACGTTGTGGCCGGCCGCGGCGATGAAGGTATTGGCGATGCCGCCGCCGACGATGAGCTGGTCGACGATCTTCGACAGGGCGTCGAGCACCGTCAGCTTGGTGGAGACCTTGGAGCCACCGACGATGGCGACCATGGGCCGCGCCGGGTTGTCCAGCGCCTTGCCGAGGGCCTCCAGCTCGCCGGCCAGCAGCGGGCCGGCGCAGGCCACGGGGGCGTACTTGGCGACGCCATGGGTGGAGGCCTGGGCGCGATGCGCGGTGCCGAAGGCGTCCATGACGAAGACGTCGCAGAGGCCGGCATATTTCTTCGCCAGCTCATCGTCGTTGCCCTTCTCGCCCTTGTTGAAACGCACGTTCTCCAGCACCACGACCTCGCCGTCGCCCACCGCCGGGGCCTGCTCCAGGTAGTCCTTGACCAGGGGCACGGCCTGGCCCAGCAGGCCGGACAGGTGCTCGGCGACGGGGGCCAGGGAGAATTCCTCGTTGTACTCGCCCTCGGTGGGGCGGCCGAGATGAGACATGATCATCACCCTGGCGCCGGCCTTGAGGCAGTGCTCGATGGTGGGCAGGGAGGCGCGGATGCGCTTGTCGCTGCTGACCTTGCCATCCTTGATGGGCACGTTGAGGTCCTGGCGGATCAGCACCCGCTTGCCGGCCAGATCCAGGTCGGCCATCTTGATTACGGACATGTTCTACTCCTTAATTTTCACAAGACTAAAAATCATTAGCCAAACGCGACGGGCCTGCTTGGCTAATGGTTCTCGCCAGCCACAAAGCAGGACGGGGCGGGCCGAGGCCCACCCCGCATGCTCGGAACCATCAGTTGGCCGCGACGTGCTCGACGAAGCGCAGCATGTTGCAGGTGTAGCCGTACTCGTTGTCGTACCAGGACACCAGCTTGACGAAGGTGCCGTCCAGGGCGATGCCGGCGCCGGCGTCGAAGATGGACGACTGGCCGCAGCCGCGGAAGTCGGTGGAGACCACCTTGTCCTCGGTGTAGCCCAGGGTGCCGGCCATCTCGCCTTCGGAGGCGGCCTTCATGGCGGCGCAGATGTCGTCATAGCTGGCCTCGGTGTTCAGCTCCACGGTGAGGTCGACCACCGACACGTCGGAGGTGGGCACGCGGAAGGCCATGCCGGTCAGCTTGCCGTTCAGCTCGGGCAGCACCACGCCCACCGCCTTGGCGGCGCCGGTGGAGGAAGGGATGATGTTCTCGAGGATGCCACGGCCGCCGCGCCAGTCCTTCATGGACGGACCGTCGACGGTCTTCTGGGTGGCGGTGGCGGCATGCACGGTGGTCATCAGGCCGCGCTTGATGCCCCACTTGTCGTTGACCACCTTGGCGATGGGCGCCAGGCAGTTGGTGGTGCAGGAGGCGGCGGAGACGATGGCCTGGCCGGCGTAGGTGTCGTGATTGACGCCGTGCACGAACATCGGCGTGCCGTCCTTGGAGGGGGCGGACATCACCACCTTCTTGGCGCCGGCGTCGATGTGGGCCTGGCAGGTCTCCTCGGTGAGGAAGAAGCCGGTGCACTCGATCACCAGCTCGGCGCCGATCTCACTCCACTTCAGGTTGGCCGGATCGCGCTCGGCGGTCAGACGGATGGTCTTGCCGTTGACGATCAGGTTGTTGCCGTCGACGGCGATGTCGCCATCAAACTGGCCGTGCACGGAATCGTACTTCAGCATGTAGGCCAGGTAATCGGCGTCCAGCAGGTCGTTGATGCCAACCACTTCGATGTCCGTGAAATCCTTGGCGATGGCGCGGAAGGCCATGCGGCCGATGCGGCCAAAACCGTTGATACCGACTTTCAAAGTCATAGTCACTCTCCCAGTTTTTCAACAAAATAAAAGGCGTTTGCCACAGAGACACGGCCCTGCCGAAGACGGCTTTGCCAAACCTTCGGCCCCGTGCCCCCGCGGCCGATCATTCTTTTCAGAGCACGTCTTCGACGGCGGAGACCACGTTCTCCACGGTGAAGCCGAATTCCTTGAACAGCTCGCCGGCGGGGGCGGACTCGCCGAAGCGATCCAGGCCCACCACCTTGCTGGCGTACTTGTACCAGGCGGCGGTGACGCCGGCCTCGACGGCCACCACGGCCATCACGTTGCTGGGCAGCACGGATTCGCGGTACTCCGCATCCTGGGCCTCGAACACGTCCACCGCCGGCATCGACACCACGCGGATCTTCTTGCCCTTCTTCTCCAGCGCCTCGGCGGCGTCCATGGCCAGGCCGACCTCGGAACCGGTGGCGATGATGATGGCGTCGGGCTCGTCGCATCCGCAGTCACGCAGCACATAGGCGCCCTTGCGGATGTTGGCGATCTGCTCCTCGTTGCGGGTCTGGTGCGGCAGGCCCTGGCGGGAGAAGATCAGGCAGGTCGGGCCGTCGGCCTTCTCGATCGCGGCGCGCCAGGCAACGGCGGTCTCCACCGCGTCACAGGGGCGCCACACGGTCATGTTGGGGATCATGCGCAGGGTGGCGATCTGCTCCACCGGCTGGTGGGTGGGGCCGTCCTCGCCCAGGCCGATGGAGTCGTGGGTGTAGACGAACAGGGTACGCTGCTTCATCAGCGCCGCCATGCGCAGGGCGTTGCGGGCGTACTCGGAGAACATCAGGAAGGTGCCGCCGAAGGGGATGAAGCCGCCGTGCAGGGCCAGGCCGTTCATGACGTGGGACATGCCGAACTCGCGCACGCCGTAGGACATGTAGTTGCCGTCGGTGACGGTATTGGTGATGCTCACCGCGCCCGGCCAGGAGGTCAGGTTGGACGGCGTCAGGTCGGCGGAGCCGCCGAGGAACTCGGGCAGCGCCGGGGCGTAACCGGCGATGCTGTTCTGCGAGGCCTTGCGCGAGGCGATGCTCTCGGCCTTGTCGTTGACCTGCTTGATGAAATCGTCGGCAATCTGCGCCCAGTTGGCGGGCAGGTCGCCGTTCATGCGGCGTTCGAACTCGGCGGCCAGTTCGGGATAGGCGGCCTTGTAGGCCTCGAACTTGGCGTTCCACTCGGCCTCGGCGGCATCGCCCTTGGCCTTGGCGTCCCAGCCGGCGTAGATCTCTTCCGGGATCTCGAAGGGACCGTACTTCCAGCCCAGGTTCTCGCGGGTGGCCTTGATCTCGTCGTCGCCCAGCGGCGCGCCGTGGCAGTCGTGGCTGCCGCACAGGTTGGGCGAACCGAAGCCGATCACGGTCTTGGTGCAGATCAGGGTGGGCTTGTCGTTGACCGACTTGGCCTCGTGGATGGCGCGGTCGACGGCCTCGGCGTCGTGGCCGTCGACGTCACGGATCACGTGCCAGCCGTAGGCCTCGAAGCGCTTCGGGGTGTCGTCCTTGAACCAGCCGTCGACGTGGCCGTCGATGGAGATGCCGTTGTCGTCCCAGAAGGCGACCAGCTTGCCCAGGCCCCAGGTGCCGGCGATGGCGGCGGCCTCGTGGGAGATGCCTTCCATCATGCAGCCGTCGCCGAGGAACACGTAGGTGTAGTGATCGACGATGTGGTGGCCGTCACGGTTGAACTGGCCGGCCAGGGTGCGCTCGGCCAGGGCCATGCCCACGCCGTTGGTGATGCCCTGACCCAGCGGGCCGGTGGTGGTCTCGACACCCGGCGCGTAGCCATATTCGGGGTGGCCCGGGGTCTTGGAGTGCAGCTGGCGGAACTGCTTGAGGTCTTCGATGCTGAGGTCGTAGCCGGTGAGGTGCAACAGGGAATAGATCAGCATGGAGCCGTGGCCGTTGGAAAGGATGAAACGGTCGCGGTCGAACCACTTGGGGTTGTTGGGGTTGTGCTTCATGTGGCTGTTCCACAGCACTTCGGCGATATCCGCCATGCCCATGGGGGCGCCGGGATGGCCGGAATTGGCCTTCTGCACGGCATCCATGCTCAGGGCGCGAATGGCGTTGGCAAGCTCTCTACGAGACGGCATGTGACTCTCCTATCTTCTCAAGTAAATTCGGTTAAATGTCTTTTGGTCAATGGAAACCCGGATGGCCAGCCGCGGCAGAAAGCGGCATCCTCCGGGGCTGCCGTGGCAGCCCCGGGTCTGGCATCAATGCGGTGAAACGCATGCTGGAAGGAACCGCATCCCGGGCGCACGCCCTCCCGGCGCGCCCATGGACGCGGACAGGCGCTCGTGGCGCCAGCTCTCTCCCTTTGATTCGGTTGTCGCGACTCTCGTGGGCGCGCCATACCTTTGTTTGTTCGTTCCTTGCCCGCCCGCCGCAGCGGGGTCGATCGGCGACTAAAAAGGCGAAGAACCGCCAATTCTCGCCGATCCTGGCGGACAGGGCAATAGCGATACCCGGCGCCGCGCTCAGGCCGTCCCTTCTTTCCACTTGATGGAGCAGCCCATGCTGGGGATCTGCTGCTCGGGGCCACGGCCCGTTTCCGCCACCTGCTTCATGGCCTCGAACAGGTCGCGGCGGGCGCCCGGCACCGGCTCCTTGCGGCTCTCGTCGAGGCGGCCGCGGTACTGCAGCTCGAGGTCGGCGTTGTAGCCGAAGAAGTCCGGGGTGCAGACGGCGCCGTAGGCCCTGGCCACGTCCTGGCTTTCGTCGATGAGGTAGGGAAAGGGGAAGTCGAACTCCTCGGCCACGCGGCGCATGTTGTCGAAGGAGTCCTCGGGATATTCGTCGGGATCGTTGGCCATGATGGCCACGCTGTTGACGCCGAGCGCCCGCAGCTCGCGGGTATCGTGCACCAGGCGGTCACGGATGGATTTGACGTAAGGGCAGTGGTTGCAGATGAACATCACCAGCAAACCCTTTTCACCGCGGCAGTCGTCCAGCGTCCAGACCTTGCCATCGACACCGGGCAGGGCGAAATCCACGGCGGGCCTGCCAAATTCACATACCGGGGTTTCCATCCTTACCATGCACTATACCTCGCTGATTTCAGCTGCCGAAAACAGCGCACATCATACACCAGTCCCCGGCAAACAGAAGTACACTAGCCGCCGGTCAGCTCGGCGATCAGCTCGCGCAGACGCACCGCCTGCCGCTGCAGGGTCAGGCGCTGGGCGACGACGATGGCGCGCAACTCGGCCAGGGCCTGTTCGAAGTCGTCGTTGACCACCACGAAATCGAACTCGTCGTAGTGGGACATGTCCGCCTCGGCGTCGCGCAGGCGGCGTTCGATAATGGCCTCGCTGTCCTGGCCACGGCCGGTGAGGCGCTCGCGCAGCGCCGCCTTGGAGGGCGGCAGGATGAAGATGCTGCGGCAGTCGGGAAACAGCTTGCGCACCTGCCGCGCCCCCTGCCAGTCGATCTCCAGGATCACGTCATGGCCGCGCTGCAGGCGCTCCTGCACCGCCTGTCTGGAGGTGCCGTAATAGTTGTCGAACACCTGTGCGTGTTCGAGAAAGTCACCCTCCACCACCATCGCCAGGAAACGCTCGGCGTCGACGAAGTGGTAGTCCTCGCCATCCACCTCGCCGGGGCGCATGGCGCGCGTGGTGTGGGAGACGGACACCTCGATGCCGTCCAGGCTCTCCAGCAGGGCCTTCACCAGGCTGGTCTTGCCCGCCCCCGAGGGTGCGGAGATCACATACAGGGTGCCGCGGTCCACGGCCGTCTCGGTCGTCTTATTCAATATTCTGCACCTGTTCACGCATCTGTTCGATGAGCACCTTCAGCACCACCGAGGCCTGGGTCAGCGCGGCGTCCACGGACTTGGAGCCGAGGGTGTTGGCCTCGCGATTGAGTTCCTGCATCAGGAAGTCGAGACGCCGGCCCACCGGCTCGTCCTGCGCCAGCACCCGGCGCACCTCGGCGATGTGGGTGTCGAGGCGGTCCAGTTCCTCGTCGACGTCGGCCTTGTTGGCCAGCAGGGCGATCTCCTGCTCGATGCGGTCATGGTCCAGCTCGCCGGCCAGCTCCGAGAGCCGCGCCTGCAGCCGCTCGCGCACCGCCTGCAACACCTCCGGCAGACGCTGGCGCACCGCCTTCACCTGCTCCTCCATGGCCGCGCAGCGCTGCTCGATGATGGCCTTCAGCTTTTCGCCTTCGCGCTCGCGGTTGTCCACCAGTTCGTCCAGCGCGGCGTCCAGCAGGTCCAGCGCCGCCTCGCCGATGCGCGCGAAGTCCTGTTCCGGGGTCACCAGCACGCCGGGCCAGCGCAGCACGTCGAAGGAATTCACCGGCGCGGCGTTGTAGAGCAGGGCATCGATCTCGCGGCTGAGGTGCGACAGCTTGGCCGCCAGATCGCGGTCGATCTGCAGCGGCTGATCGGCCTGCGGCGCCGGCTTGAAGCGCAGGGTGGCCTCCAGCTTGCCGCGCTTGATGCGCTGGCCGATGTGCTCGCGCACCCTGGGCTCCAGCGAGCGCAGGTCCTCCGGCAGGCGCAGGCTGACTTCAGAAAAGCGATGGTTGACCGATCTTAATTCCCAGACGAGGAGCCCGTCGTCGGTGCTGACTTCACGGCGGGCGAAGCCCGTCATACTGCGGATCATGGCGAAACCCCTGCGCGCCCACGGGCGAGATTGGAAAAATGAGCACGAATTCTAACCGCTATCCCCACAGGTATCCATGTGACGCCGTCCAGCCGGAATAGCCACCACCCACGACGGCCATCGGCATGCCGCCGCTGATCAAGCCCAGACACGAGCCCGGCAGCGCCCTGCCCAAGGGGGCCCGGCTGGAGCACTACCGGGTGCGACAGCCCCTCAATGCCGGCGGCTTTGGCATCGTCTACCTGTGCCACGACGAGCAAAACGACCGCCAGGTGGTGATCAAGGAGTACATGCCCAACAAGCTGGCCCGGCGCGGCGAGGACGGCGCCATCGCCCCCATCAGCGACGCCCACGCGGAAAACTTCGCCGAGGGCCGCAAGCTGTTCCTGCAAGAAGCCACCGCCCTGACCCGCCTGCATCACCCCAACATCGTGCGCGTGCTCAACTTCTTCAGCGCCAACGACACCGTCTACATGGTGATGGAATACCGCCCGGGAAAGAACCTGCAGAGCTATATCCACACCCACAGCGGCGGCCTCAGCGAGACCCTGCTGCGCACCGTGTTCCCCCCCCTGCTCAACGGCCTGCGGCTGGTGCACGACACCGACCTGCTGCACCTCGACATCAAACCCGGCAACATCCACCTGTGCCCCGGCGGCGTGCCGCTGCTGCTCGACTTCGGCGCCGTGTTCCCGCGCTGCACCTCGCGCAAGCTCCAGGTGGCGCAGGTGGTCACACCCGGCTTCTCGCCGGTGGAACAATACGACCCCAACGGCTACGTCGGCCCCTGGACCGACATCTACGCCATCGGCGCCACCATGCGCACCTGCATCGACGGCAGCTCACCGCCGCCCTCCAACCAGCGCAAGGAAAAGGACAAGCTGCGCCCCGCCGCCAGCGCCTTCCGCCGGCGCTACTCCGCCAGCCTGCTGGAGGCCCTCGACTGGGCCATGGAGATCGACCCCCTGCTGCGACCGCAAAGCGTCGACGAATTCACCCAGGCCCTCGACCGTCCCGACGAACAGGAAGCCGACGAGCTGCTCGAACGCATGGTCAACCCCTTTTCCTGGTTCCGCGGATGAAATACCAGCACACCAAGACCAGCCGCCTCGGCAACCGCATGGTCAACGAAGACCGCATCGGCTTCGCCGAGGTGGACGACCGCGTGCTGCTGGTGCTGGCCGACGGCATGGGTGGCTATCGCGGCGGCCAGCTGGCCTCCAGCGCCCTGGTCAACAGCATGCTGCGCGGCTTCCAGCAGCACCGCCGGCCCATTGCCGACCCGCAGGCCTTCCTCAAGGTCCTGATCAGCGACGCCCACCTGGCGGTGATCGCCAAGGGCGCCGAGCAGTACCCGCCGGTGGAGCCGCGCACCACCTGCGTGGTGTGCCTGATCCAGGGTGATCATGCCTGCTGGGCACACGTCGGCGACAGCCGCCTGTACCTGTTCCGCGACGGCCGCGTGCTCACCCGCAGCCGCGACCATTCGAAGATCGAGCACCTGCTCGCCAGCGGCGAGATCAGCGAAAGGGAGCTCAAGAACCACCCCGAGCGCAACCTCGTCACCCGCTGCGTGGGCGACCGCAAGCGCCCCCCGCGGCCCACCTTCGGCGAGGCCTTCGCGCTGCAGAAAAAGGACATCTTCCTGCTCTGCTCCGACGGCCTGTGGGACGCCCTCGACGACGACTACATGGCCGAGACCCTGACGGAGACCACCCTCAACAAGGCCATCGACCGCCTCGCCTACCAGGCCGAATTCCGCAGCTACCCCGAGGCCGACAACATCAGTGTCATCGCCCTGCGCTGGATCTCGGGCGAAAGCGACAAACCACCCGAAAACGAAACCGAAGAAGACGAGCTGACGCAGACGCTGAAGGCGCTGGATGCCGCGCTGGAAAAGAAGTAACGGCGCGCAGGACGAAAACGGCGGGGCGGCGGGGGGCATGAAAGGTAAACTTGGCCACGAGAATCAATTATTCACCACAGAGACACGGAGAACACAGCGCCTGCGCGGAATAGCCGCCATACGTCATTGCCGCAGGGTGCAAGCGGGACTCCAGTGGTTTCAAGGACATGGATTCCGGCTGAAAACGTGCCGGAATGACGGAGGTGCCCAGGGGCGTGAGCAGATGCTCTCCGTGCACGGTGTGTCCCTGTGGCGATTGGGCGCTGCGGCTTCAGCCGCGAATGAAATCGGCCTGTATTCGCGGCTGTGCCCCCCACTAGACAGGCGACATCCATTGTCACACCGCGGGCGGTGTCACCGGCGGCAAAGCCCCTGCATGCCGACCGAATCCATGCCGTGACGACGGCCTCCTCCGCAGCCCGCGCCCCGGGGAAGGAGGGTCTCGTGGGTTTTCAGGGTTTCCGGGTGGTCAGCCGGTGATAGCGCACACGGCGCTTGAAGACGTCCATCTCCACCGGCGACAGGGTCTCGTCGATGAGGCTGCGCATGGGCAGGGGGCGGGGGTCGGGGCGGGTCTTCCGCCAGGGGACGATATACAGCACCTTGGGCAGTTCGCGCGCGGCGCTGATTTCGGTTTCGTCCAGCTCGATGCGCACTTCGGCGCCCGCCGGAGCGGCGGCCAGCGCCAGCAGGGCGGCGGCAAAAAATGTCGAAAGTCGTTTTCGTCTAGTCGATGACATCGATCAGCTCCCGGGTCTTTTCGGTCTTGTCGTAGCGCACCGGGCTCAATGTGGCGAGGGCGCCGAAGCTCTTTTTCACCCACTCGTCATAGCTGCCGTCGATGGCGCGCTGGGCGTTGACCTCGTGAATCTCGATGGCCTTTTCCTCGAAGGGGTAGGCCTGCTCCTCGAGCAGGATGTCGTACTGTTCCAGCTCTTCCCCGTTGAGCCCCTCGGGGCGCTCGGACTCCAGCAGGTCGCGGCCGAAGCCGTTGTAGATCTCGGCGATGCGGTAGGTGGCGGCGGTGGTGACGCCTTCGATGCCGTAATTGGCGGCGCGTGTGTAGATGTCGATGCTGGCCTCCATCAGGCGCTTCTTTTCCTGCAGGTTTTTCTTCAGCGGCTGCACCAGGCGCACCTTGCTGTAGGCGTCGAAGGTTTCCTGCGCCAGCTCCAGGGTGGCGTTGGCGGCGAGGAACTGGCTGCGCGCGGTGGCGGCGCCGGCGGCCGCGGCATCGAGGGCGATCAGCTTGCCCAGCCAGTAATGGCGCGATGCCTTGTCGCGGCGCGCCTTGTAGATGTCGGCCAGGCGGATGTGGGCCTCGACCAGGTCGTCGTATGGCTGCCTGAAGGTGCGGATGTATTGCTTGTAGACCTCCGCGGCCTCCAGCGGGCGCTGGGCCTTTTGGTAGAACTCGGCGCTCTGCCAGAGGATCAGGCGCTTGCGGTTGCCGTCGGTTTCGTTGTCGTAGAGTACCCGGTAGGTGTCGGCGGCGCGCTTCCAGTCGCCGGTCTTTTCATAGGCCAGGGCCAGCTTCTGCCAGGCGTCGGCGGCCAGCGGGTGGCCGGGATAGCGGTTGGTGAAGACCTTGAGCACGGGGATGGCCAGCGCCCAGTCCTGCTTGGTCATCAGCGCGGCGGCGGCATCGTACATGGCGTTGGCGCGGATCGAGGCGGTGGGCGTGAGTTCGCCGACGCGCAGGAAGTGGCGCGCGGCGGCGCCGTGCAGGCCGGCCTCGCGGGCCTGTTCACCCTGCTTGTAGATGGCGGCGGCGAGGCGCTCGATGGTCGGCTGGCGGTCGGGGTCGTTGGCACCCAGCAGGCGCAGGCGCTGCAGCGAGGCGGCCTCGGCCTCGGCGAACAGGCCCAGCTCGAATTCGCCCACGGCGATGATGCCCCAGTCGATGCGGCGCAGCGTGAGCGCCGCCTCGGGCAGGCTGCCGACCACGTACCAGGCGGTGTTGACCGCCTGCGGGTAGTCCTTCAGCGCCAGCAGTTCCTCGGCGGCCTTGGACATCACCTTGTTGGCGCGCTCGTCCCGCGGGAACCAGGTGACGAAGCGCTTGGCGGCGGCGATGGTGACGCGGCGCTGCCGGGTCTGGGCCTCGCCCTTCAGGGTGTCGACCAGCGCGCGATGGGCGAGCAGGGCGGCATAACCGGCCTCGGCGCTCTGTTCATGCGACGGGTAGTGGTAGGCGGTGGCCTCGAAGGCCGCGGCGGCGCCGGCGAGGTCGCCACTGTCGAGGAGGGTCTCGGCCAGCAGCATGTGCATGCGCGGGGTCTGCGCGTCGGCGGGGAAGGCCTCGACATAGCTGCGGTACCAGTGCGCGGCGATGCGGTAGTCGGCGGGCTTTTTGCGCGTCTGCGCCTGGGCGTGGTAGTAGCGCGCCAGGTCGTCGAGGTTGCGCTTCAGGTGCGGGGTGAGCCGGGCCAGCAGCGCCGGGTCGCGCCGCATCTGCCAGAAGGCGGTGCCGATGCCATAGGCGGTGACCAGGTCGGCCTTGGCGCGCAGCACCGCCTTGAGACGACCGGCCTGTTTGTAGATGTCGATCTCGCGCACCAGGAACAGGGGCGACTGGCGGTGATTGGGATTGCGCTCGACGAAGGCCTGCAGGGTCTCGGCGGCGTCGTCCGGGCGGCCCTGGGAGAGGTACAGTTCGGCGAGGCGCTCGTAGACCCGGTCGGCGTAATCGAGCGGCGGCGCGTTGCGCGGGCCGTAGTCGTCGAAGAAGGCGTCGACCGACTCGGCGCCCTTCAGGTAGGAGAAGGCCAGGCTGATGATGCGCAGGGTGTCGTCCAGCAGCTCGCGCTCGCTGCGCGAGAAGTCGGCCAGCTGGCGGCCGCCGGCGAAGCTGCGGTCCAGCACGCCGAAGTAGGAGCGCAGCGAGCGCTCGGTATCGCCCTGCTTGAACACCGACCAGCCGTGCTTGAACAGGGCGCGGTCGTAGAAGGGGCTGGCGGCGCCGAGGGCGATGATGCGCTGGTAGGACGCCTCCGCCTGGGCGAAGTTGCGGAAGGCGAAGTTGATCTCGGCGCGGCGAAACTCGATCTCGTCGCGGTGGGGTACGTGTGGATAGTCCTTCACCAGCCGGTCGAGGGTGGCGAGGGTCTTGTCCAGCTCGCCGTTGAATTCATAGGCGCGCGCCAGCTGGTAGAGCACGCGGTCGTTGCCGGCGTAATCGGGGTACAGCTCCAGCAGGCGTTGGTACTGCAGGATGGCACGAGCGACGTTTTCCTCGCCCTGTTCCTGGTCGGCGTCGGTGGCGGCGATAGTTTCAGTGGCGGGCGCAGCGGCGGCACCGGCCTCCACGGGCTGTTCTTCACGCTCCAGCTCCAGGTCGGCCAGGCGCTGCAAGGCCATGGCCTTGAGGCCATCGTTGCGGGTGCTCTGCGCCAGCTCTTGGTAACTCTGCTGCACGTCGTGACTGGGCATGGGCGGCAGGGCCGCGGGCTCGATGCGCGCGGCGCGTTCTTCGAGCACCGCCAGGGTGGGATCGTCGTCGATGGGGCCACGCGCACTGCAGGCGGCGAGCAGTAGCAACGGCAGGCTCAGGAGCAGGCGGCGCATCACGGGACCTCCCGCGGCGGGGTGTCAGTGGTCGGGGCGGCGGCCGGGGCGTCACTGCCGGCCGGCGGTGCTTCGCCGCTTTCGTCCGGCACCGCCGGACGGCTCTGATAGGCGGCCAGATCCTGCAGGTGGGCCAGTGAGAAGCGCGCGCGGTCGAGATAGTCCACCAGGTTGTCGCGCAGGCGGTCCAGCGCCTCGTCCACTTGCACCTGCAACAGCCGCTGCTGTTCGTCAAAGGCGGCGTCCACCTGTTGCCGGAGGGCGTCGATGCGGCCGCGCAGGGCCTGGATGCGCTGGTCGAAGCCCTCGAAGCCCGCCGGGGCCTGGGCGCGCGCCTGTTGCAGGGCGTCCTGCCGGGCCAGGGTGGCCTCGAATTCGCGGTCCAGCGAGCGCAGAGCCTTTTGCACCTTCCAGCGCCGCGCGGCGTAGGTGGTGCGGATGTCGTATTCCAGCAGGCCCTTGAAGAAGCGGTACTGCTCGCGGTAGCGCGCGATGCGGCGGTGCTCGCGCAGGCGCCACAGGCGGTCTTCGATGCGCTGCAGGCGTTCGAGCTGTTTCCGTTCGTCTTCCGTGGCCAGCGCCAGGGCGTCGTGGTCTTCGTCGATGCGCTGCAATTCCGCGGCATAGCGGTCGCGGCTGGCGCGGATGTCCTCGATGCGCGCCAGGGTCTCGTCGGGGGTGAGACGGTCGAGCTGGTCTTCATAGGTCTGGCGACGCTCGGCCAGCATCAGGTCGTAGACGGGCATGTCGCCCTCCCAGCGGGCCAGCCTGGCGCGCAGGAAGTTGAGGTCGCGCAGGTTCTTGATCGCCTCGTGGAAGCCGTGGCCGGCCATCAGGGTCGGCAGGTAGCGGGCCTCGGGGGTGTCCGGCAACAGCTCGGCCTCCCAGAACCAGCCCATTTCGCTGCCGTCCACCTGTTTCAGCAGGTCGTCCCACAGGCGGCCCTGGCCGACGGCGACGCGGGTGGCGTCCAGCGCCGCCAGCTCCCGCTGGTAGGTGTCGATGGCCTCGCGGTAGGAGGCCATGGCCTGGGGATAGGCCTGCAGCAGTTCCTGCGCGTAGCCCTTGGCGAGCAGGGATTCGAACACCGCCACATCGACGCGGTCGCGCCGGCTCAGTTCTTCCCAGGGCAGCAGGGCCTGTCTGTACTGTTGCTGTTCCAGCGCCACCCAGCCCATGCCCAGCAGGGCCTTGTTGGAGAACGGCCCGTTGAGGCGCACGCGGCGCAGGTAGTCACGGGCACGGTTCGGGTCCTGTTTGAGCAGGCGGTAGCCCAGCGCCAGGTTGGCCCGGTCGCGCAGCGCCTTGAGGTATTCGTCGTCGCTGCGCAGGCGGCCGACCCTGTCCAGCACCCGCAGGCCGCCGTCCACCCTGCCGGCGCTTATCAGGGCGACGCCGAGGTTGTAGCGGGCGAACCAGGCCTGACCCTCGTCGCCGTCCTCGGTCAATTTGATGAGGGTCTGGGCGGCCTCGGGGTACTTTTCCTGCGCCATCAGCAGGTTGGCCTTGAGGGTCTGCAATTCTTCGTCGAGGGCCGGGTCGAGGTGCTCGCCGACCCGCGCCAGGGCGGCGTCGGCCTCTTTGTAGAGGCCCTTGTAGTAGCGGATCTTGCCCAGGTAGAACCAGGCGCGGTCGTGCACCTGGGGGCTGTTCTTCTCGTCCAGCAGCACCGTGAACAGGCGCTCGGCGTCGTCGTGCAGGCCGTAGGAGAGGTAGATGCCGCCCAGCAGCAGCTGCGCCTCGGCGTCGTGGTGCCTGAGCAGTTCGCGCTCGCGCGCGGTGAGCAGGTGCACGGCGGCGGTGTAGTAGTTCTGCTGGAAGAACTGGTACAGGGCCTCGCCGTAATAGAGGTCGCGTACCACGTGCGGCTGGTCGGCAGCGCGGCTTTGCGCGGGCAACAGCAGGCCGGCGCCGAGCAGGGCGGCGCCCAGCAGCAGCGCGCTGGCGGTGGTTCCGAGGCGGGGGAACATGATGGGCAAGCGCGCTCCTACCCTATTCCCATTCCCGGACGACGAATTCCGGTTGCAGTTTGGAGGTCACGTCGACGATCTTCAGCTCCATGAACTTGGCCGCTGCGCCCTTCTTGAACTTGACGGTGGTGGCGCGTCGGTAGTCGCGGTTGTTGGGGCCGGGCCCGGTGAAGGTGGCGATGAGTTCGTGCTCGCCGCTCTTCACGTTACCCAGCCACAGGCGCTGCACGCCGCCGCGCTCCAGGGCGTCCAGCTCGCGTTGGGTGTAGAGGTGGTTGGCGACCACCTTGTCGTCGATCTTCAGTTGCACCGCGTCGAGACGGAAATAGCTGCCCACGTCGATGGAGAGGAACACCGCCAGCTGGGTGTTGGAGGGGAACAGCAGCTCTTCCTCGAGGATGAACAGGTCGCGGTTGAGGGCCTTGGCCTGTTTTTTCAGGTCCTGCACACGGGCGTCGAGGCTGCGCTTGTCCTCCGGCGCGGGGGCTGCATGGGCGGGTACGGGGACTGACGGGGCGCTCGCCGCCGTCCCGCTGGCGGGGGCCTGCACGGCCGGGGCCTCTGCCGCGGCGGCGGCCTCCCCGGGCGTGTCGGCGGCGCTGGCCGGCAGGCCGATGCACAGCATCAGCAGCGCCGCCAGCAACCAGCGTGGCGAAAAGAATCGGGTGTGAAACGGGATGGACATGATGGATTCCTTGCTCAATACCAGATCGAGATGAACAGGCGCAGGACGTGGGCGGAGAAGCTGTACAGGGGCTCGGTGCCCGGCGTGTAGCCCTCCACGCGCAGGTCGCGGAAGTCCTGATAGTTGAACTGCATGTAGTTGTACTTGAGGTTCAGGCTGCCCTTGTCGATGAAGCCCCAGCCGCGCTGCGCGAAGTGGTAGCTGGCGCCGAGGCCGAGGCCGTGGCTGACATAGGTGCTCAGCTCCTTGTCGCGGGCCAGGTAGTTCTGCGCGTCCTGGCGCGGGAACAGGTCGCTGTAGAAGTCGGCGCGGCTCTGGGTGTAGTAGCGATAGCTGGCCTCGAAGGTCCAGTCCTTGCCCAGCGGGTGGACGTAGCCCACCTCGCCGATCAGGGCGTTGATGCCCCAGGTGTCCATGAAACCGCGCACCTCGCCGTGCACGGCGGCGCGATAGGGCAGGTAGTACAGCACCTTGAGGCCCAGGGCGTGGCTGGTGCGGGTATTGGGGTAGACCTCGGACTGGTAGTCGTAGCCGCCACTGCCGTTGAGGAAGCGCACCGAGCGGTAGGGGTTGTTGAGGTAGCCCTCATCGGTGACCAGTTCGTAGTTGAGGTTGATCAGCGCGTTCTTGCTCAGTACCTGCGACAGGCCCAGGCGGTAGCGCTGGCGGTCGGCCTTTTTCTCGAAGTCGGGATCGGTGCCGCTGCCGGTGGTGGCGCGGCGGCGGATGGTGTCCCAGCCCTGGCCATAGCCCAGGCTGACGGTGGTGAGGTCGCCGAACATGGAATGACTGATGCCGAAGGCGGCGGACCTGGCGCTGAAGTCGCTCTCCTCGCTGTTGGTGAAGGAGAGGTTGAACAGGGTCTTTTCATACAGGAAGTCGCCGCCGAGGGTCTTTTCCTCGCGCCGTTCGGTGTACTGGCTGGCGGTGGTGACCACGTCGATGGAGGCGCTGGAGATGGCGTCCACGTAGTAGTTGCCGAACAGCGAGGTGTACTTGCCCAGCTGCTTGCGCGCCAGGTAAGAGGGGCCGTTGACCTCCAGGCCGCCGCCGGAATAGGCGTGATAGAGGGCGTCGGCGCGGTCTTCCGGCAGCACCGCCGCGGTCAGCGGCAGGCAGAAACCCAGCGCGCCGGCGGCCAGCAGGCCCCAGTGAAAACGGGCACGTTTGTCAGTTGCAGCCGCAGCCACCGCCACCTCCTCCCTCGGCGCCACGGGCGCCCTCGCGGGCCTCGTAGACGTGATTGACATAGCTGTCGGCCACCGGATCGCGCGAGAAGCTCATGATCGGGTCGGCCAGGTTGGCGCGCTCGTAGGGCTTGACCCACGGCTCGATGCCGCTGCAACCGGCCAGCAGGGCGGCGGCCGTCGCGAGCAGCAGCGCTCGGCGCAGGGAGGAAAGCGGGGCGCGGCTCATTCGCGGATCAGCTCCTTGATCTGTTTGCGGTATTCGTCCTCGTAGCCCGGCAGGTAGCCCTTGTGCACGTAGCGCACGGCGCCGTCGCGGTCGAGGATCACGGTGGTGGGCATGGCCACGACGTTGTACAGCCTGCTGACGTCATTGCGGCTGTCGAACAGGATCGGGAAGGTGACCGGGATCTCCTTGAGCAGGTCCAGGGCGGCGTTGCTGTCCTCTTCCACGTTCACCCCCAGCAGGGTGAAACCGAGATCGGCGTAGCGGTCGTGGAGTTCTTCCAGCAGCGGCATCTCCTGCCGGCAGGGGGCGCACCAGGAGGCCCAGAAGTTGACCATCACCACCTCGCCGCGCAGTTCGCTGAGCTTGATGTTTTCGCCGCTGCGGCTCTTCAGGGTGAAGTCGGGCGCGGTGCTGCCGACCTCCAGGGCCAGGGCGGTGGTGGCGGCAAACAGGCCCAGCAGCAGGACCAGGGCCGGAAGGGTGCGTTGCAGGTGTTTCATCGGGATTACCTCTCTTGTCTCTCTGCGTCTCTTGTTGCGTCGTCTGCGCGGGCTCAGAAAAAGATGCTCAGGCCGGCGGTGGTTTCGAGATTGTGCGCGGTCTTGCTGTAGCCCAGCACGTCGATGTCGAAGACGTGGTCGCGCACGTCGACATGCAGGGCCAGCCAGTCGGTGGCGAGAAAGCGGTAGCCGGCGCCAAAATTGAGGGTGAAACGGTCGTCGCCGGCGAAGCGGGTGGCGCCGGCGCCGGCGATCACGTACAGCGCCGTGCGGAAGGCCCAGTTGCGGCTGACGAAGGCCTCGCCGGGCAACAGGTTGTAGCCCAGGGAGACGTTGTAATAGGACAGGATGCGGCCGCTGTCGGTGAGCGCCGGCAAGCCGCCGTAGACACGCTCGACGCTGCTTTCGCTGGTGGTCGAGCGGCCGTAGCTGGCCTCGAAGAACACCCCTTCGCTGACGTGATAGGCGATGCGCGCGCCGAACACGGCGTTGGCGCCGAAGTCCTCGGTGCTGAGCAGGCCGCCGAACACGCTGATCTCGAAGTCCTCGCTGTCGATCTCGTCGATGCCCACCTCGCGCCGGTCGATCTGCGGCTGAATCACCTGCTGTTCGGCGCCGCCTTCGGCCGCCACGGCGGTGGCGCTCCACAGGCAGGGCGCGCACAGGGCACTCAGAAGAAGAATGCGAAGCCTGCCTTCCATTCCTTGAATTCCTCGTTGTTGTCATCACTGGAAAAGGTGATGTAGCGGTTGAACTCCGCGCGCAGGATGAAGCGGCGCGACAGCCAGGCGCGCAGACCCAGGCCGACGTGCGCGGTGAAGTCGTTGCGGTCCTCGGGTGGCACCAGGGTGGTGCGCGGCCGGGTGCTGAGATAGCCGCCACCGAGACTGAAGAAGGGTGACACCCGCCAGCGCGGGAAGGGCTGGGAGAGCAGCTTGACGTTGACCAGGTAGCTGGAGGAATAGTCGCCCAGCACCTGCGCGCCGCTCAGCTCGGCGGAGAGATTGGGGTGGAAGGCGTAGCCGCCGTAGAGACTGATTTCCGCGGCATTGTTGAATACCCCGCCGAGCAGGCCGAATTCCCAGCGGCGCTGGCTGAAGTCGCCCTGGGCGAGTTCTTTCAGCTGGGTGCCTTCGCCGCCGGCGGTCAATGTCTTCTCCAGCTGCGCGCGCGCCACCCAGCCGCGCTTGCCGTCGGCGGTGCGCACCTTGAACCAGTCGGTCTTGCGCTTCAGCACCTCGATGAAGTCGGCGCGATCCACCACGTGAAACACCGGGTAGCCGACGCCGGGACCGCTGTGCAGTTCGATGAAGGGCTCGGCCACCTGCAGCAGGGCGTATTCCTCCGTGGCCTGCGCGGGGGCGCCGCCCAGCAGCAGCATGAGCAGCGCAAGCCACGGCGGGGCGGCAACGGATTGTCGGGTGCGGGCGGTCACGGGTTGTCTGGGGTGGCTCGTTGTCGGCGTCAGGGGGCTTATTGATGTTTCGCCCGGAGGGCGGCGCGCGGCCGTGAACGGAGTCACAGGCCGCGGCTCTGGGTTGGGTCCGGGGCAAGGGTACCAGGCCCCGCGCATCGCTGCGTCACCACGGCCGTCCAATTGCCGTTATGGCGGCGGCTATCTTAACGTTTCCAACACCGCACGGCCAGTGCGGTTAAGGCCTTTTTTCCCGCCATTCTCCGCCCCCCTCAATTCGGCGGCGCCTTGAAGGGATCGTTGAAATACTGGGCGCCGATGTCCAGCCACTCGGCGATCAGGCGCAGCTCGGAGGCCGAGAGGTCGCCTTCATGGCTGCCGCCGGGCAGGAACTTGCCCATGAAGGTGCCCCCACGGGAGCCGAAGGCGCGCATGGGGGAAGGCCGGGCCGGAACCGGCACCACGTCGACCAGCGGGATGGGCAGGCCGGTCACCGGATCCAGCACCAGGGTTTCCTCGCCGGTGACGGGATCGATGGTGGTCTGGAACAGCTGGTTGCCATCTTCATCGAAAACAAAGACCTCTTCCGTTTCGTCCACCAATACCCCGTCGACGAGGATCTGCGGGACATCAGGGGACAGCAGCTCGCGGTAGGCCTTGTAGTGATCGGCATTGAGGTCCGAGGGGCCATCGCTGAGATCCAGCTGGGCGGCCGGCACCTGCGCCGCGCTGGCGGCGTCGACGCTGTTGTGACAACTGGTGCAGGTGCGGTCGCCGATCTGCACGCCACTGGCGTCGAGGATCGGTCGCGGCTGGCTCCACAGCGGATGGATGTGCTCCTCGTAATTGATGATGGTGCGGCAATCGGCGTCCCAGCGGCTCTGGCAGGCGGGCTTGGCGGGCGCGCCGGTGCCGAAGTAGGCGAGCTCCGGATCGGCGTAGCGCAGGTAGACGCTGGGGGCCGGGGTGGCCGCCGGGTCGGTCCATTCGTCGTCGAACATGAGGTTCACCGAGGGACTGAGCTGGGGGCAGGCGACCATGGCGTTGGAGGCGCCGCAGGCGAGGCGGATGCGGGTCTGCGCCATGGTCTCGCCCATTTCCGCCAGCTTGGCCGGGTCGGCGCCGGGGAAGGGCTGGCCGCTGGTGGGCGCGCCGGTGTTCACCGGCGGCGGCGCGTCGGCGGCGCCATGGGGCAGCGGCGCCGAGCCGTCGGCGGGGTTGTGGTCGTGGCAGCCGTTGCAGGTGAGGGTCTCGCCGGGGCGCAGTTGCAGCCAGTTCTGGTGGCGACGGCCGATGCGCCGGCCATCCTTGTCCACCACGCTGATGGCGAAGGGCACGTTGGCGGGCACCTTGACCAGCACCGACCCGTCGGGCTGCACCGGCGCATAGCCGATGATCTCGCGCATCTTCTGCTGGCGGCTGACGCCGAAGGCGCTGCGGTCGAAGTTCAGCGTGTCGCGGTCGGGTATGGGCACGGACTTGACGATGCGCAGGAAGCGCGCCCGGCGCTCATCGGCCCCGAGAACGGTAGGGTCGGCCAGTTGCGCCAGGCTGGTGATGGCAGCGTTACCGCTACCAAGCCGGTTGAAGCGGCCGTCGAAGTCGTAGACGCTGCGGATGTGCAGCAGGCCGACGCCCTCCTCGGCGAGATTCTGGTCCAGCTCGAAGCCGGGGATGCGGTCATAGAGGATCTCGGGCCGGGCGCGCGGCGCGGCGACCACCGGCTCGTCGATGATCCAGCCTTCCTCGGGCACCACCACCGGCAGCTGGGTCTGCTGGTTCAGGTCGATGATGTAGATGCCATAGATGGGCAGGGCCTCGACGGCGTCTTCGGGGATGGTGGACGGACAGATGTAGGGCTCGCCGCCACCGTCCAGCAGCCGGCACGGGCTCCAGCTGGCCAGCATGCGGTTGGTGCCGTCCCACAGGGGGTAGACGCTGCGGAAACGGCCATTGGGCGAGATGCTGCCGTCGGTGCGCACATCGAGATCCACCGCCAGGCGCTGCGCGCGGCCGCTCAGCACACCCTGCTGGGGCCACACGGGCTGGGTGTTGTCGACGTAGTTGGCGATGTCGATGAAGGTGGGTGCGCCGCTGCCATCGGTGCCGTCGCGGGGTTTGAGCATGGCGAGGATGCGGCCGTCCTCCAGCTGGCGCGGGGCGAGGAACTGCACGTCATCGGCGCCGTGGTCGTGGGCGCCGTACACCAGCTTCAGCCCGGTGCCATCGGGACGGACGCTGTACAGGTTCATGCCGTCATTGCCGCCCATGTGGTCCCAGCGGGTGAAGAGGATCTCGCCGCTGGCGAGCACCGTGGGGTCGAGATCGTGGCTCTGATTGAAGCTGATCTGCTGGATGTCGCTGCCGCTGGCGCTCATCACGTGCAGCAGCGGGGCCCGCTCGTTCAGGCTTTCGTCGAGGGCGCTGAAGCGCAGCTTGCCCTCGTTGGTGAGCACCGCGCCGGAGGCCTTCTGACGCGTGGAGGTGAAGACGATGCGGCCGTCCGGCAGGTAGTGGGGCGCCAGGTCGTCGCCCTCGCTGGCGAAGATGTCGGACTGGATCACGCGCCGGGGGCAGCCGCCGGTCGTGGTGTCGTATTCGTAGATGTCCCAGACGGGCTCGACATCATCGTTGGGGTCGTCGTCCGGCAGGCGCAGGGAGAAGATGAGCTTGCTGCCGTCGTAGGAGGCCTCCAGGTCACGCACGTCGCCCAGGCCCTGGGTCAGGCAGGCGGTGATGTTGCGCTCGCTGGCCGAGGGCGAGGCGCGGTCGCGGTACCAGATGTCGCCACCCTCGCCGGCCTCCAGCACCTCGTTGACCGCCCTGTCCACCAGCACCACCTGGTTGCTGTCGACATCGACCTCGCTGACCACGGGGCGCTTGATGTAGGCGATGCCGAAGTCCTCGACCAGCTGCTCCGGCGGCACCTGCTCACAGGCCGTCAGCACCAGGCCGCCGACGGCGACAAGGCTGAATATCAAGGGGCGGTTGGTGTTGGGCATGGCATCCTCGTGTGGTGCTGACGGGTGTGAAAGTGGCCGGGCGCTGCGAAACTTGCCCCACTGTATTACCTGAACCTGCGGACTCAGGTATTACTACGGCAATGACACGCATCTTGCCGAGACCCGGATCACAAAGCGCGCATTCTAGCCAATTTGCCCCCCCTAGCCCTATCGGTAATGACGCCCATGGCCCCGATGGCGCATCGATCCGCCGCCAGCCAGGCGCATGGTCTTGGCCGTGGCAATCCGGTATAGTTCCGCCCTCAACCACGCGTGCGCCGATGGCGCACCGACTCTCTGCGGGAGAGAGCAGCCGCCGCAAGGCAGGCCGCCGCCGAAGGCGCAACCGCCCGGAATCGCTCAGGCAACCGGACCGCAGACGACAGGTTGACTCTGGAGAGAGGCCGGCGTGACCGGCCCACCGAAGGGGTAAGGGGCGCAGCCACTGGTTTCCAGGCGCCCCAAAGCTCTCAGGTCAAGTGGACAGAGGGGTGGCGGGGCCGTTGCCTGTCGACCCTTTTTCGCTCCCAAACAGAGGCTTGTTCCATGCCCCGACACACCCCCCTGTATCAGCAACACCTCGCGGCCCAGGCCAGGATGGTGGATTTTGCCGGCTGGGAAATGCCCGTCCACTACGGCTCGCAGCTCGAGGAGCACCAGCAGGTGCGCCGTGACGCCGGCATGTTCGACGTCTCCCACATGGTGGTGCTGGACCTCTCCGGCCCCGGCGTGACCGACTTCCTGCGCCGCCTGCTGGCCAACGACGTGGCGCGCATCCAGACCCCCGGCAAGGCCCTTTACAGCTGCATGCTTAACGAGCGTGGCGGGGTCATCGACGACCTCATCGTCTATTTCATGGGCGAAGGCTGGTACCGCATGGTGGTCAATGCCGCCACCCGCGACAAGGATCTGGCCTGGATCGCCCAGCAGGCCGCCGCCTTCGAGGTGAGCATCCGCGAGCGTGACGATCTGGCCATGATCGCCGTGCAGGGACCCAATGCCCGCGACAAGGCCTTGCAGGCGCTGGGCGAGGCACTGGCCCCGGCGATGGCGCTGAAGCCCTTCTTTGCGCGCGAATGCGGTGATGAGTTGTTCGTCGCCCGCACCGGCTACACCGGCGAGGACGGCTTCGAGATCATGATTCCCGCCGCGCGGGCGGGCGACGCCTGGGACGCCCTGCTGGCCGCCGGCGTGGCGCCCATCGGCCTCGGCGCGCGCGACACCCTGCGCCTGGAGGCGGGCATGAACCTCTACGGCCAGGACATGGACGAGGACACCACCCCGCTGGAATCCGGCCTGGCCTGGACCGTGGCCTTCGAGCCGGCCGAGCGCGACTTCATCGGCCGCGCCGCCCTCGAGGCCCAGCGCGAGGCAGGCGTGCCGCGCCGCCTGGTGGGCCTGCTGCTGGAGGGCCGCGGCGTGCTGCGCGCCCACCAGAAGGTGGTTACCCCCGCAGGCCCGGGCGAGACCACCAGCGGCAGCTTCTCCCCCAGCCTCGGCCGGGCCATCGCCCTGGCGCGGGTGCCCGCGGGCGACTTCGAGCGCTGCGAGGTGGAGATCCGCGGCAGACGCCTGCCGGCGCGCATCGTCCAGTATCCCTTCGTGCGCAACGGCAGGCCTTGTGTCGCCTAGACCCTGTGGCAACGGCATGGAGACTATTCAAGCAGACTTGGGGGCTTGGATGCATTCGCCGTTCCGCCCCTACATGAATCGAGGAGAAAACCATGAGCAATGTCCCCAGCGAACTGAAATACACCAAGGCCCACGAATGGGTGCGTGACGAGGGGGACGGCAGCGTCACCGTCGGCATCACCGATCACGCCCAGGAGCTGCTGGGCGACATGGTCTATGTCGAGCTGCCCGAACCCGGCGCCGCCCTGGAGGCCGGCGAGGAGTGCGCGGTGGTGGAATCGGTGAAGGCCGCCTCCGACGTGTACGCCCCGGTCACCGGCGAGGTGATCGACATCAACGGCGACCTGGAGGAGATGCCGGAGGTCGTCAACCGCGACCCCTACGGCGACGGCTGGCTGTTCCACATGAAGCTGGAAGACGAGGCCGAACTGGACGGCCTGCTCGACGCCGAGGCCTACATCGAGCTGATCGCCGAAGAAAGCCACTGATGCCGTTCATCCCGCACACCGAAGCCGACGTCGCCGCCATGCTCGAGGCCATTGGCGTGGCGCACATCGAGGACCTGTTCGACGAGATCCCGCCCGAGCTGCGCGCCGGCAGCCTGGACGGCCTCCCCGAAGGCCGCGACGAACTGGCCGTCAGCCAACAATTGCGCGCCCATGCCGCGCGGGACGCCCAGCCCCTGTGCTTCGCCGGCGGCGGCGCCTACGAACACCACATCCCGGCGGCGGTGTGGGAGATCACCAGCCGCGGTGAATACTACAGCGCCTACACCCCCTACCAGGCCGAGGCCAGCCAGGGCACCCTGCAGCTGCTCTACGAATTCCAGACCATGATGGCCGAGCTGACCGCCCTGGAGGTCTCCAACGCCTCCCTGTACGACGGCGCCACCGCGCTGGCCGAGGCGGTGCTGATGGCGGTGCGCGGCAACCGCAAGTCCAAGGCCCGGCGCATCCTGATGCCGCGCAGCGTGCACCCGCGCTACCGCGCGGTGGTGGAGACCATCGTGCGTCACCAGGGCATCACCCTGGAACTGCTCGACTTCGACGCCAGCGGCGGCCACATCGCGCCCCCTACCCTGCCCGCCGAGCCGGGCGACGTCACCGCCCTGGTGATCCCCCAGCCCAACTACTTCGGCGCCCTGGAAGACGCCGACGCCCTCACCGACTGGGCCCACGCCCACGGCGCCCTGGTGATCGGCGTGGTCAACCCCACCGCCATGGCGGTGATCGCCCCGCCCGGCGAGTGGGGCGAGCAGGGGGCCGACATCGCCTGCGGCGAGGGCCAGCCCCTGGGCATCCCGCTGGCCTCCGGCGGCCCCTACTTCGGCTTCCTGTGCTGCACGCAGAAACTGGTGCGGCAGATGCCCGGGCGCATCATCGGCGCCACCGAGGACCTCGACGGCCAGCGCGGCTACGTGCTCACCCTGCAGGCGAGAGAGCAGCACATCCGCCGCTCCAAGGCCACCTCCAACATCTGCACCAACCAGGGCCTGATGACCACCGCGGCCACCCTCTACATGACCCTGATGGGTCCGCAGGGCCTGGCCCGGGTGGCCGCCCAGTGCCACGCCAACACCCGCGCCCTGGTGGAGCGCCTGTGCGCCATCGACGGCGTCACGCCGCTGTTCGAGCGGCCCCGCTTCCACGAGGCGGCGCTGCGCCTGCCGCGCCCGGCCCTCGAGGTGCTGGACGCCCTCGCCGAACGCGGCATCCTCGGCGGCATCGACCTGTCCGCGGATTATCCCGGGCTGGGCGACGCCCTGCTGGTGTGCGCCACCGAGACCCGCAGCGAGGCCGACCTGGACGCCTACGCTAGTGCCCTGCGCGAGGTGCTGTCGGCGTGAAGACCTTGTTACCACAGAGGCGCAGAGACACAGAGAAAAATGAAGAAGGTTTTCTCCGTGTCTCTGCGTCTCTGTGGTGAATATTGATTTGGATCGATATCCCATGAACAACGAACCCCTGATCTTCGAACACTCCCGTCCCGGCCGCGTCAACCGCGCCCAGTCGGCCCACTTCGCCGGCGACCTGGACGGCATCCCCGAGAACATGCGCCGCAAGCAGCCCCCGGCCCTGCCCGAGGTCTCCGAGCTGGACGCGGTGCGCCACTACACGCGCCTGTCGCAGCGCAACTTCTCCATCGACACCCACTTCTACCCGCTGGGCTCCTGCACCATGAAATACAACCCGCGGGCCTGCAACACCCTGGCCTCGCTGCCCGGCTTCCTGGGCCGTCACCCGCAGCAGCGCGAGGCGGATTCGCAGGGCATCCTGGCCTGCCTGTGGGAGCTGCAGGAGATGCTGCGCGAGGTCACCGGCATGACCGCGGTATCGCTCACCCCCATGGCCGGCGCCCAGGGCGAGTTCGCCGGGGTGGCGATGATCCGCGCCTATCACGACGCCCGCGGCGACCACCAGCGCAGCGAGATCCTGGTGCCCGACGCCGCCCACGGCACCAACCCCGCCACCGCCACCATGTGCGGCTACACGGTGCGCGAGATCCCCACCGACGCGCAGGGCGACGTGGACGTGGAGGCCCTGAAGGCCGCGGTGGGCCCGAACACCGCCGGCATCATGCTCACCAACCCCTCCACCCTGGGGGTGTTCGAACGGCGCATCCACGAGATCGCGCGCATCGTGCACGAGGCCGGCGGCCTGCTCTACTACGACGGCGCCAACCTCAACGCCATCCTCGGCAAGGTCAAGCCCGGCGACATGGGCTTCGACGTGATCCACATGAACCTGCACAAGACCTTCTCCACCCCGCACGGCGGCGGCGGCCCGGGCGCCGGGCCGGTGGGCGTCAGCGAGCGCCTGCGCCCCTTCCTGCCGATCCCGGTGGTGGGCCGCGAGGACGACGGCAGCTATCGCTGGCTGGACGAGCGCGACCTGCCGCAGACCATCGGCCGCCTGTCGGCGCACATAGGCAACACCGGCATCCTGCTGCGCGCCTACATCTACGCCCTGCTGCTGGGCCGCGAGGGCATGACGCGCATCGCCGACTTCGCCACCCTCAACGCCAACTACCTGATGGTGAAGCTGCGCGAGGCCGGCTTCGACCTGGCCCTGCCGGAGCGCCGCGCCACCCACGAGTTCATCGTCACCCTCAAGCGCCAGGCGAAGGAGCCGGGGGTCACCGCCATGGACGTCGCCAAGCGCCTGCTGGACTACGGCTTCCACGCCCCCACCACCTACTTCCCGCTGATCGTTCCCGAATGCCTGCTCATCGAGCCCACGGAGACGGAATCGAAGGAGACCCTGGACGCCTTCGTCGAGGCCATGGCGGCGATACAGGCGGAGGCGGAGAAGGACGTCGAGACCCTCAAGGGCGCGCCCTACTCCCTGCCGGTACGGAGGCTGGACGACGTGAAGGCCGCGCGCGAGCTGGACCTGCGCTGGCAGGCGGCGGGTTGACCGGGGCCTGCCCTCCGCCTATTCCAGGATGAATCACGGCCAGCGAATTCGACACGGAGTGCACGGAGACACAGAGAAGAACAGAAGCATGCCTCCGAGCATCCGTGTCTCCGTGCACTGTGCATCAAATCGCGCGCATCGCCCCTGCCCGATGGCCCGAACGACTGCCCAGGAAACGCCATGAGCAAACCCGGCAACACCGGCATCAAACGCATCATCAGGGCGGGCGGTTATTCGTGGTCCGGCCTGTGTGCCGCTTTCCGCCACGAAGCCGCCTTCCGTCAGGAACTGGCCCTGTGCCTGCTGCTGATCCCGCTGGGCCTGTGGCTGGGCGAGACGGGCGTGGAGCGCGCCCTGCTGGTGGGCAGCCTGCTGCTGGTACTGATGGTGGAGCTGCTCAACTCCGCCGTGGAGGCGGTGGTGGACCGCATCGGCGCCGAGCCGCACGAGCTGTCCGGACGCGCCAAGGACCTTGGCTCCGCGGCGGTATTCGTCGCCCTGCTCAATGTGGTGGTAATCTGGGCGCTGGTGCTGATCTGAATCTCCGTTTTCACCACAGAGGCACGGAGGCACAGAGAAAAGATTCTTGTTTCCCACCAAGGCGCAAAGAAAAAATGGGAAAGAATGGCCTTTTTCATTTTCCTGGCGCCTTTGTGCGCTCTGCGAGATCCATTGCCCTTCTCTATGCCTCCGTGCCTCTGTGGTAAATAAAAACCCGAAACAACCAAAGGAAACCCGATGTCTGCCCTGATCTGCGGCTCCTACGCCTACGACACCATCATGGTGTTCCACGACAAGTTCAAGAACCACATCCTGCCGGACAAGGTGCACATGCTGAACGTGTCCTTCCTGGTGCCGGACATGCGCCGCGAGTACGGCGGCTGCGCCGGCAACATCGCCTACAACCTCAAGCTGCTGGGCGGCGACCCCCTGCCCATGGCCACCGTCGGCAGCGACTTCGACCTGTACGCCAACTGGATGGACCGCTGCGGCATCCCGCGCACCCACATCAAGGTCTACACCAGCACCTTCACCGGCCAGGCCTTCATCACCACCGATGAGGACGACAACCAGATCACCGCCTTCCATCCCGGCGCCATGAGCCTGTCGCACGAGAATAAGGTGTCGGACGCCGAGGGTGTGAGCATCGGCATCGTCTCGCCGGACGGCCGCGAGGGCATGATCGAACACGCCGAACAGTTCGCCGAGGCCGGCATCCCCTTCATCTTCGACCCCGGCCAGGGCATGCCCATGTTCAACGGCGACGACCTGCTGCGCTTCACCGAGCAGGCCACCTGGATCACCCTCAACGACTACGAGGCGCAGCTGTTCGAGGAGCGCACCGGGCTGTCGCCGCACGAGATCGCCGAGCGCGTCGAGGCGCTGGTCATCACCCGCGGCGGCGAGGGCTCACACATCTACACCCGCGAACACCGGCTGGAGATCCCCGCCGCGCCGGTGTCGGCCATCAACGACCCCACCGGCTGCGGCGACGCCTACCGCGCCGGCCTGCTGTACGGCCTGATGAACGACATGGACTGGGAGACCAGCGGCCGCATCGCCTCGCTACTGGGGGCCATCAAGATCGAAAGACACGGCACGCAAAACCACCGCTTCACGCGTGACGAATTCGAGCGCCGTTTCCAGGAGACCTTTGGCCGCAGTCTCTGACCGCCCGGCCCCTTGCGTGGCCACGGATGGCCCCGGGCGCCTTCAGCGAGAATTTTTCCGGCCGCTAGTGTGGGGGTATGCTCCGGGGAAACACTTGGAGATGATGTAATTTGCAGAACGCCAAACCCCGCGTGCTTTCCCGGCTGCGCGGACAGTCGATCAACACCCTGCTGATCCTGAGTTTTGTCATCGTGG
>Ga0256839_1001248_pt1 | contig 31352 bp, 23 predicted proteins | sample 354166metaG_FD_185968 | JGI IMG/M metagenome (GOLD analysis project Ga0256839, IMG submission 185968) | Hydrothermal vent microbial communities from Mid Atlantic Ridge, Atlantic Ocean - 354-166 | ecosystem: Environmental > Aquatic > Marine > Hydrothermal vents | place: Atlantic Ocean: Mid... | reverse complement strand
GCCAATGGTGCGCAGCAGATGTTCATCCACTGTATAATGGTGATACATATTGAACTGCATCATGGCGACAATCTTGCCAAACTCCGGTATAAAGCGGCCAAGCACACCGGCTTCATTCATTTTGCGCAATGTGGCTTCAGGGGTTTTCCGAGATGTTAGAACCTCAATAAACAGCCGGTTGGCCTCCTTGTTCTTGCGCAATTTTCCACCAATCAACTTCAGCGAGCGGGTCAATAGCCGCAAGGCTTCCGGGTGAAAATTCAGCCCTTCTTCTTCAGCCAAATGGAAAAGCCGGATTATATTGACCGGGTCGCGCTTGAAAACCTCATCATCAACCACATTGATGCGATTGTTGTGGTGGACGAAATCCGTGGTGCCTTTGATTTTTCGCGGCCGCTCGCCGATAGATCTGATTATTCGCGTCAGGCCGGGAGCGGCTTTCGCCTGCTGCTCTTCCAGACCAGAGCAAAAAATTCGAGTAAGATCACCCACAACCTTCGCATGCAGAAAATAGTGCTTCATAAAGCGCTCGACAGCGCTTTGCCCCGGCCTTGTCTGATAGCCAAGACGGGCGGCCAATTCCGGTTGAATATCGAATGATAGGCGTTCTTCGGCGCGCCTGGTCAAAAAGTGCATGTGGCAGCGAACTGACCAGAGGAACGATTGAGCTTTATTGAATTTATTTTGCTCCTTGCGGGTGAATACACCGGCCCTGACCAGCTCTTCTTGGGTGCGCACCCGGTAATAATATTTAGAAATCCAGTAAAGTGTATGCAGATCGCGCTGCCCGCCCTTGCCGTCCTTGACATTGGGTTCCACCAGATAACGCGAGCGGCCGCTTTTGATATGCCGGGCATCCTGTTCTTCCAGTTTTGCGGCGATAAATTCCTGTGCGGTTTTGGAGGCAATTTCGTCGTCAAAGCGGGTAATCAGTTCTTTGTAGAGCTTCTTGGAACCCCACAAATAGCGTGCCTCGAGAACCGCCGTGCGGATGGTCATATCCTCATGCGCCAATCGGATACATTCATCAATATTTCGCGTCGCATGGCCAACTTTGTAGCCCATATCCCACAACATATAGAGCATATATTCAACCACGCTCTCCCCCCAGGGGGTCTGTTTGTAGGGCAGTAAAAACAGCAAATCGAGGTCGGAGCCCGGTGCCAATGTACCGCGCCCATAGCCGCCGACAGCGACAACTGCCATGCGTTCTGCTTTGGAAGGATTGTTGACGCGGAACACGTGAGCCAGGGCGAAATCATAGATAACTCGAATAATTTCATCCTGAAATTTGGAAATTCTGCGGGCGCAGGTTCGTCCGCGCCCGTCTTCCATCAACAGTTGTTCAATATGTTTACGCCCGTCAATTGATACCTCTTTTAAACGGGCAAGTACCTTCGCACGAATTTCCGCTGAAGAACCATCGCCGTTATTTTCAGCCGTCATCGCGGTCAGTTCGGCCCGCAGGGCGGCTGAATCAATAAGATCTTTGATTTTGATGGAGTATTTTGTTTTTTTACTGGACATGTAAACGGACTTCGGCTCCCGCGCCTTTATGGAATTGCGGCTGCTCTATAGCATGGTTTGTAAAGGATGGCAGCCATCGCTGCCGATTCCAACTCAATCGCTCATTTTGAGTGCTGCAATAAAGGCTTCTTGCGGAATATTCACCCGGCCAAACTGGCGCATTTTTTTCTTACCGGCCTTTTGTTTGTCGAGCAATTTGCGTTTACGCGAGGCATCGCCACCATAGCATTTTGCCGTTACATCCTTGCGCATCGCCGAAATTGTTTCACGTGCGATAACATTGCCACCGATGGCCGCCTGAACTGGAATTTTAAACAGATGGCGCGGAATAAGCTCTTTCAGTTTTTCGCACATTTCACGGCCGCGCTTTTCAGCCGCTCCGCGATAAACCATCATCGAGAGCGCATCCACCGGTTCCGCATTGACCAATATGGCCATTTTTACGAGGTCTCCGGCCTTATAATCACCCAGTTGATAATCAAACGAGGCATAGCCCTTGGAGATGGATTTTAGCCGGTCATAGAAATCAAACACCACTTCGTTGAGCGGTAGTTCGTAATTCAGCATGGCGCGCTTGCCCACATAGGTAAGCTCTTTTTGTACGCCGCGCCGGTCCTGGCAAAGCTTGAGTATTCCGCCCAGATATTCATCCGGCGTGAGAATGGTTGCATTGATCCACGGTTCACGAATTTCTGCAATTTTCACCACATCGGGCATATCAGCAGGGTTGTGCAACTCGGTCTCGCTGCCATCATTCATGGTCATTTGATAAACCACGGAAGGTGCGGTTGCGATAAGATCAAGGTTAAATTCCCGCTCCAATCGTTCCTGAATGATTTCCAGATGCAATAGTCCCAAAAAGCCGCAGCGAAAGCCAAAGCCGAGCGCTGCAGATGATTCCATTTCGAAAGAGAAACTTGCATCATTAAGCCGTAATTTGCCCATGGCAGAGCGAAGGTCTTCAAAATCACCCGCATCGACTGGAAACAACCCGCAGAAAACCACCGGTTGCGCCGGTTTAAAACCGGGCAGCGCTTGCGCGGTCTCGCGTTTATCTTCGGTGATGGTATCACCCACCCGCGTGTCGGCAACTTCTTTGATCGAGGCGGTGATAAAACCAATTTCGCCCGGCCCAAGTGTGTCCACTGTAACCAGTTTGGGGGTAATCACCCCCGCCCGATCGACCAGGTATTTAGCGTCCGTGCCCATCATGCGGATGGTTTGGCCTCTTTTTATCTGGCCATCAATAACACGCACCAGCACGATAACGCCGAGATAGGTATCGTACCAACTATCCACCAACAGTGCTTTCAGTGGCGCATCAATGTCACCTTGATCGGGCGCAGGCAGATCATTTACAATCGCTTCCAGCACATTTTCAACGCCAAGCCCGGTTTTAGCCGAAATTTCCACTGCGTTAGAGGCATCAAGTCCGATCACCTCCTCAATTTGCGCTTTGATGCGCTCTGGTTCGGCTGCCGGCAGGTCGATTTTATTGAGGACTGTTACAATCTCGTGGTCATTATCAATCGCCTGATAAACATTAGCCAGCGTTTGAGCTTCCACGCCCTGGCTGGCATCCACCACCAGCAGCGAGCCTTCGCATGCGGATAGCGAGCGCGACACCTCATAGGCAAAATCCACATGGCCCGGTGTATCGATTAGATTTAGGATATAATCTTCGCCGTTTTTGGCCTTGTACTCGAGCCGAACGGTCTGCGCCTTAATGGTAATACCGCGCTCGCGCTCAATATCCATGCTGTCCAGCACTTGTTCTGACATTTCGCGCTTTTCCAGCCCTCCGGTCATTTGTATCAGCCGGTCGGCAAGCGTTGATTTGCCGTGATCGATATGGGCGACAATGGAAAAATTTCGAATATGGTCGAGTGATATGGTCATAAGAGCCGATTTAGCAGGAAATGGCGGGATTACAAGGTGTGAGCGCAGGTAGGGCTCCAATTCAAATCGCACGTGGTGAAGCCGCGCAAGATTTGGATTACTAAAGAAGCAATCGCACGTGGTGAAGCCGCGCAAGATTTGGATCACTAAAGAAGCAATCGCACGTGGTGAAGCCGCGCAAGATTTGGATCACTAAAGAAGCAAGCGAACGAAAATTAGAGAGAATTTTTCCTGTTATTTGTTTTCGCTCCCGGCCGTTTGGAGTTTTGCGCCGGCCCTCTGCGAGGGCGCCCTGTTCGGCGGCTCGCTGGTCAGCTCACCCTGTAGTGAGCGCACGTAGAGCGGAGCGATGCGAGCGCACTGAACTAGCCCTGGGCAAAAACTACCCCGGTCGCTTAAATTTCGCCCGCGCGGCCTCCACCTTTTCGCGGCAATAGCAGCCCTCTAGATGATCGTTGACAATGCCCATCGCTTGCATGAAGGCATAGACGGTGGTTGGGCCAACAAATGACCAGCCGCGTTTTTTCAAATCCTTGGAGATTTGGGTGGAAATATCAGTTTTACCGAGCGACATCAGCGTTGCATGATCGAAGGTTGTTGGTCGGTCTTTGATGCCCGGTTCAAAGCTCCAGAAATATGCACCGAGTGAGCCTTCCTGCTCCACCATTTCAAGCGCCTTAATGGCATTATTGATGGTTGAATTAATTTTGCCGCGATGGCGCACAATACCCGCGTCATTTACCAGACGCTCCACATCATCTTCATTGAATTTGGCGACTTTTTTGAAATCAAATCCAGCAAAGGCAGCGCGAAAATTCTCCCGCTTGCGCAATATTGTCAGCCATGAAAGGCCGGATTGAAAGCCTTCCAGGCAGATTTTTTCAAACAACTTTATGTCATCATCAACTGGCATGCCCCATTCTTCATCATGGTATTCTCGGTAATCATCTTTGTTGCTGTACCAGAAGCATCGTGTTTTTCCATCGTCATCGCGTATCAGGCCTTTTGCAACACCCTCTGTCATAATTTGTTACCAATCTCTATCAATATTAGTCGATTATTCGGCGTAATCGTCCAATGTCAGTACACAATCGCACTGCAATCGGGTAAACAATATTTTTTTCCAAGTTGCAAAACAGGGTCGAATCACCATTAGTTGACTATTATCAGGGTTTTTTCAAAAGTTGCACAAAATGAATAATGTTAGATTTGTTATATTCGGTTTTGGCATGCTGCTTTTAGGGTTGGTCAATAGTGATGCGGCGTCTGCTTTTTCTGACAAATCAATTATTTACGGCTTTAACAAAACTGTATTTGGCTCAGAGTTTTCCCCGGTTGGTGCCCAAAGCCGTTATATCCGGAAATTTCGTTCGCCGGTTCGATTCTATGTTCACAACCGGGCACGAAAAAATCGTCGTAAGGAAGCCAAGCAGTTCATTTTGAGTTTGAACCGCTCGATTCGCGGATTAAAAACCGAGATTGTTACCAATCCTGACCGGGCAAATTTTCACCTCTATATTGTTGATCGTTCGGATTATAACAATACAGTTCGCAATATTGTTTATGGACGTTCCACTGCCCCCGTGCGCGGCCGCTGCATGGTGCGTTCAATCTTTACCCGTTTCGGTATTAATCGTTCTGATGCGGTGGTTGTTTCTAATGAGGGTAAAAAGCTGTTTCGGCGTTGTTTGATTGAAGAAATTCTTCAGGGCCTCGGCCCATTGAACGAAGATACGAGCCTCAAACTTTCCATGTTTAATGATCGTACCCGCCATACTGTGTTTACCCGTTTTGATCAGTATATATTAAACATGCTTTACGACAAACGTCTGAAAACCGGCGATAGCCAAAAAAGTGTTCAGTCTTTACTGCCAAGCGTTCTGGGCGATGTGAAGCGTAGAATCAGGTAGTTATTTTATTAAAGAGCGCACGTTTTTATACTCAAGTCGCACGTAGAGCGAAGCGATGCGCATATTGAGTGATTCAAATCTTGCGCTTCGCGTTGCTCAACGTGCTACTTGAATTGACGCACAAGCGAATGATAATTAAGGCGCACGCGCAAACGGCATTTGCACAAAAAACAAATGGATGGTGGCCTGGAAGGAGAAACCTCGAGCCATCATGGCAGCACAAGTGCTGCCGGGCGGCCAGCCCGCGCAATCGCAGGCACGAACGAAGTGAGTTGCCGTGAGATCAAAAATGGTGGAGCCAGACGGAATCGAACCGACGACCTCTTGCATGCCATGCAAGCGCTCTCCCAACTGAGCTATGGCCCCATTTATTCACGATATAAAATTATTTTTTCTATATCGGCAGTTCAACATATTGATATACATCCGATAGGTGAATGCCGGACGTTCTAATAAGCATCACAACACAATACAAGACAAATAATCCGGATATTCAAACTTTGCGACTTATCAATATTAAATACAACAATTTATCGGCTAGTTTTCGTCACCATCATCTTTGGTAACGATTACCAATCCAGACATATCTCCATTTTCTTCGTCTTCATCCAGGAACACATCATCAACGTCGGAGTTGGTCTCTTCATCATCAACAGCGATTTCTGGAATATCAGCGGGAATATCTTCACCGTCGACCGTATCGCCGTCATCATCATCGGCATCTTCAAGTGAAATAGTATCTGGATCGGTGCTCAAAACGGTTACATCGTCATCATCTGGTTTCTTCGATGCAACCGGCTCTACCACGGGCGCAATTTTTTCCGGCACCTGCAATTCAAACACCTCACCGCATTTCGGGCAAACCGCCGGATCTTTGTTCAAATCGTAGAATTTTGTCTCACAGGAAAGGCAACGCCTTTTTTCACCAAGCTCTGGTCTGGCCAACTTCATAGTCCCTTGTTTGATTGGTTCAAATTTTATATTCAAACCACATGCAAATTATAGCAAATACACTAATTGCGCTCCAATTACCCGTGTTGAGTATATGTGTCAAAACTATTTCCGGGATAAGGGCAATAAATTTGAATAAACTTGGCCTACAACCAGATTTTTGACTCTTATTGCGAAAATTGAGCTGTTTTTATGGGTAAGGTTCAATTATTGTTAGAATCTGTCATTCTCTGATATTATTGTATCTTGCTGTTCTCGTATGAAATTAAAGCTATTAACCGCCAAAAATCAGATCCACAATTGACCTTTTTTCAACAGATTTTCTACGTTGCCCAATGCCGACAGAAGGAACGGGATGGTCGTCAGGGCTGGCTTTTACCCTGCGATTGCTAACCATTCGGACCAAGCGATTTGTTGAAACCGGCGGCCGTTTTTTCGGTACTGTAACAACCAGCGGAAGCTCAACATTTCGTTGATAGTCACCGGGCAAATCGGCAACCGGTACACTGTTGTGTGCAATCTTCATAAATCTTGCCCAGGTTTTGGCAGGCAATGAACCGCCTGTAATTTTTTTAGTTGACCGGCCATCATCGTTACCAAACCAAACACCTGTAGTAAGGTTAGTTGTGTAACCGATAAACCACCCGTCACGAAAATCCTGGCTCGTGCCGGTTTTTCCGCCGACGGGCCACCCTTTGAGCTGCGCAGCCTTGCCAGTACCATTGCGGACGACATCAATCATCATCGCGTTCATTGGTCCAATATGCCTGGCTAAAATAACACGGCGGCTTTCACCCGATTTGTGCCGATAAAGCACCCGGCCCCGTTTGGTTTTTATGCGTTTTATTACGTATGGGCGCGCCAAATATCCGCCATTAGATAATGGGGCATAAGCGCTAGTGAGCTCAAGCAATGAAACCTCAGAAGTTCCAAGCGAAATTGAGGCATTGGCAATTAACTTGGATTTGATGCCCAATCGGTGGGCCAAATTTACTACATTGCGCGGCCCGACTTCCATTGTCAGTTGGGCTGCAATTGTATTTAGCGATTTTGACAGGGCGGTTTTGAGTGTCACCGCACCACGATACTTGTTGTCGTAATTCTTTGGCTGCCATTTCCCTATTCTGATTGGAATGTCCTGCCGAACAGATGACGGCATGTTGCCATTTTCAAGGGCGGCAAGATATACTATTGGTTTAAAAGCAGAACCAGGTTGGCGCTTGGCATCTAGTGCCCGGTTGAACTGGCTTATTGCATAATCACGCCCACCAACCATTGCGCGGATTGCACCCGTACCATCGAGCGAAACCAATGCAGCCTGCGATACCTGCATCGACTTGCCAGCCCTGTTCAGTGCGGCGCGAATTTCAGCTTCCGCTGATTTCTGCAAGCCAAGATCCAGCGTTGTTTCGATTATAATATTTTCTGTAATCGGCCCAACAAGCTTTTCAAGATCATTCATAATCCAGTCGGCAACATAGTTTTCTGCGCCAGACCAGTAGCTCCTGGCTTTTGTCGACGGCATGGAAAGTGCTTTGGCCGCTTCCCTGTCAGTGATAAAATTGGCACGCCGCATCGCGGATAACACAACTTGCGCCCTTTTCTCCGCTTTTCTTGGATTGCGGGCCGGGGACAATCTGGAAGGTGCTTTCAACAGCCCCGCCAACAACGCGGCTTCTGCGAGATTTACATCTCGAGATGGCTTTGAAAAATAACGTCTGGAAGCGGCGTCCACCCCATAGGAACCGGACCCGAAATAGACCCTGTTTAAGTAGAGTTCCAGAATTTCATTTTTTGTGAACTTTGCCTCGAGCCAAAATGATAAGATGACCTCTTGAATTTTCCGTTTGAAAGTGCGCTCAGGCTTTAAGAAGAGATTTTTCGCCAATTGCTGGGTTATTGTCGAGCCGCCCTGAACCACACGGCCAGCAAAGAAGTTTTTGAAACTTGCTCGCACCAGTCCGAACGGGTCAACGCCAAAATGGCTGTGGAAACGTCGGTCTTCAATCGCGATCAGTGCTTTTGGAATATAGGGAGACATGTGAGCAAGAGCGACAGATTCCCCACCGGTTACGCCACGGTTTGCAAGCAGTTTTCCATTAACCGAGATAATTTTCACATTTGGTGGACGTTTAGGTACCGACCAGGACGAACTTTGCGGCAGCTGGACAGCATAAAATCCGATGATGGCAATGCTGGCGATACCACCCCATAATCCCATAACAAAACACCAATAGGCAAGTGACCCTAGCTTTGAGAATAGCTCGCCTTTAGATTTTGATCGCTTTGATGTTTGTTTTTTGTTTTTTCGGCGCGTTTTTGCCCCGCTCTTTTTACCCTTCGCATTCGATTTATCGAACCTGGGTTCAATACGCTGATAGGTGGATTTTTTTGCCAACGCTTAAGACCGAAATGTTATGAGAGACGGGTTTTTGTCAGCTACTGAAAATACCTTTAGCCTTGATTGAAAAATAGCTCGGATAATTTAAAACGAGGTAAATTTTTCTCACGCAAAATATTTACTTAAAAGATGTTTGGAAACGACTGTTTTCTGTCAGTCCTGTTTGTAGCCAACCTAAAGGTCTGAAAGCTCAACGAATTATCATATGACCAAGCCCATTCCAGCAATCATGCATTGATCAATTCATTAAGTTTCAGGCTCACGGGTTAACCATAATAATAAGATTTCGCCAATATTTTCTATGTTCTCAACTTCGTGAACGCCGTTAACCGTGGCTGTTAATCCATGGGTTTGTTAAATTTGATACTGTTATTCTACGTCGAAACTCCAATTGATAATATTGGCTAAAATAAACCGCCGACAGGTAGGATGACCATGGAACACATAAAATCACCCCTGGAATTGAAAAATACGCCGGATCGCTCAACCCACTCGCGTATTGATTGGGTCGACTATGCAAAGGGATTTTGTATCATTCTTGTGGTCATGATGCATTCGACCTTGCGGATGGGTGAAACCATGAGTGGCACCGGATGGCTACATTATGTGGTTGAATTTGCCCGTCCTTTCAGGATGCCGGATTTCTTTCTCATATCAGGGCTGTTTCTGGCTAATGTAATTAACCGGGACTGGCGGTTATATCTGGATCGAAAAGTCGTTCATTTCTTTTATTTCTACATTCTTTGGGTCGCCATTCAGTTTGTTTTCAAAGCTCCATTTTCCATCGCTGATGGCCATACTGTTAGCCATGTTGCCGGTTCCTGGGCGCTAACATTTGTGCAACCATTTGGAACTTTGTGGTTTATCTATTTGTTGCCGGTCTTCTTTGTAATTACCAAAATTCTAAGAAAACAGCCCTGGTATATTCTGATTGGCGGGGCCGCATTATTGCAGATTTTACCAATTCATACGGGTTGGGTAACAATTGATGAATTTGCCAGTCGCTATGTATATTTCGTTGCGGGCTATCTGTTTGCACCGCAAATTTTCCGCTTTGCCTCCTGGGCGATCAACAATATCAGCTGGTCTGTTTTTGGACTGGTCGGATGGGGATTGATCAATGGCGTATTGGTATTTAATGGTTACAGCGATTTACCCTTAATCTCGCTCATGCTTGGCGCATTGGGTGCCTGTGCAGTGGTATTGGCATCTTGCCTTTTATCGCGATTGAACTTTATGAAATTCTTGCGTTATCTGGGTGAAAATTCCATTGTAATCTATCTGGCATTCTTTTTACCGATGGGGATACTTCGTCTATCGCTGGCTCGTTTCTGGCCGGATCTGGATATTGGGACAATGTCAGCCATCGTCACGTTCTTTGGCGTGCTTGTGCCCGTTATCATGTATAAAACTGTTCAGATTACAGGCCTTGGCAAGTTTCTGTTCACAAGGCCCAACTGGGCCTACCTGAAATCAACAGAGCCAAAGCCAAAGGCGATACTTCACCCGGCTGAGTAAGCACAGATTGCAGCGCATACATTATTCAGCCAATGCGGCCAAAATACGCGCCCATGAGCGGGTGCCCTTATGAAAGCTGGAGAGTTCGTATTTCTCGTTGGGTGAATGAATACAATCGTTATCTAACCCAAATCCGACCATCAGTGAATCCATACCAAGCATGCGTTTGAACTCGCCAACAATGGGTACAGAACCACCCATGGCGATCATCGCAGCAGGTTTGCCCCACTCCTCTTCCAACACAGCGGCAGCTTTATTTAACTGCGGTAACGTGTGGTCAAGTTGAATTGCCGGTGATCCCTCATGGTGTTTGAATTCAACCGTGCAATCCTCCGGTAAATGCGATTCCACATGTTTGACGAATGCCACATGAACCTTTTCAGGATCCATATTGCTCACCAGACGAAATGAAACTTTTGCAGAGGCTTCTGCTGCAATTACTGTCTTAAACCCATCCCCCGTATAGCCGCCAATGATGCCATTAACTTCGGCGGTTGGGCGCGACCAGATTTGTTCCAACACAGATCGGTTGGCTTCACCTGCTGGCATGGAAAGGCCGATTTCGCCTAAAAAGTCACTGGCGCTGAAGCCAAGCCCGTCCCATTGCTTTCGAATATTCTCTGGCACATCCTCGACATCGTCATAAAATCCGTCAAGGGTAATTCGACCGGACTCGTCATGCAAATCAGCAAGGATTTTTGATAATATATGTATAGGATTTGCCGCCGCCCCACCGTAGTGGCCAGAATGAAGATCGCGGCTTGCAGCGCGAATAACAAAGTCTTCGGTTACCATACCGCGCAGGGCAATATTGACCGCAGGTGTTTCAATATCCCACATGCCCGTATCACACACCAGCGCCAGGTCGCAGGTAAGTTCTTCTCCATTTGCCTCGAAAAACGGCACCAAACTCGGCGAGCCGGATTCTTCTTCGCCTTCAAACAAAATGGTAATTTTACATGGCAGGCCGCCAGTTTCCTGTTTCCATGCGCGACAGGCTTCAACAAAGGTCATTAATTGGCCTTTGTCGTCAGCAGCGCCCCTTGCGTGAATTTGCTTTTGGCCACCTTCCAACTCCTTCAATACCGGCTCAAAGGGCGGTTGATGCCACAGTTCCAGTGGATCGACCGGTTGAACATCATAATGGCCATAAAAAAGCAGATGTGGCGCACCCTGCGGCCCATCATGATGACCGACCACCATGGGATGCCCATCGGTATCTCGAAGGCTTGCTTCAAAACCGATCTCGATTAACTGATCAACCAGCCAGGAGCCCGCCTTCCGGCAGTCTTCCTTAAAGGCTGGATCTGTTGAAATACTTTGAATGCGTAAAAGCTCAAAAAGGCGACCAAGAGCTTCGGGCAGCTGATTATCAATACGGGTGAGTACGGGCGAAATATCTGACATCAAATTACTTTTCATCTGGACGCGGGAGTTTGGTCAAAATCCTATCATAACGGGCCCGAACCGCAATTGAAAAGTACAAGTGAGCGCACGTGAGGCTTTGCCTCTCGCAAGTGAGCGGCCAAACAAGGTGAGCGCACGTGAGGCTTTGCCTCTCGCAAGTGAGCGGCCAAACAAGGTGAGCGCACGTGAGGCTTTGCCTCTCGCAAGCGAACGGCTAAGCAAGGTGAGCGCATATTTAGTGATTCAAATCTTGCGCTTCGCGTTGCTCAACGTGCGATTAGAATTGACGCGCAAGCGAACGGTTAAACAGTTCAAATTGCACATAGAGCGATACGCACAATTTGAACCATCAAAAATTAGCAAAAATAAAGGGTGGCTGCCGTGGAAAAATGAGGGCAAATCCACGGCAGCCGTTACGCTATTTGAAGGCACCCACGGAGAGAGCGGGTGCTTCTGGTTTAAGCCAATTGGGGGATATCTGGCTAAAACCACCGGAACATTTCCGGAATAATATTAATTTGGGGTTTAATATTAATGGCTTCAAGACACGGCCCAACACAGTGTCGTGATTAAAAATATTACTAGTGAGCGCACGTGAGGCTTTGCCACTCGCAAGCGAACGGCTAAACAAGGTGAGCGCACGTGAGGCTTTGCCACTCGCAAGCGAACGGCCAAACAAGGTGAGTGCATTTTAATTTCCGCTAGGCCATCTGCACAATTGCCGTGCGAGGGCTAGTAATATGGACAAACCAAATCTCGCCCTGCCACGGTGGGGGAACATAACAAAGAACTGTGGTCTTATTGTTGATTGCTTGCATTCGATACCGACCTCCGCCATCTTCGAAAAGTTCCCAATACAAGCGTCAAAACTAATTAGCGGCTGGAAAAGGTCTGGAATATGAAAAAAGGTGATCATCTGTTTCTGGTTGACGGTTCGGCCTATATATTTCGCGCCTACCATGCTTTGCCACCGCTAACCCGCAAATCTGACGGACTGCCAATGGGCGCTGTTTCCGGGTATTGCAATATGCTTTGGAAATTACTGCGAGAGGCGCGCGATACAAATGTCGGCGTTGTACCGACCCATTTTGCGGTGATTTTCGATCACTCCTCCAAGACTTTTAGAAATGAGATTTACCCGGAATATAAGGCCAATCGCGATGCGCCGCCAGAAGATCTGCGCCCGCAATTCGGCCTGATCCGCCAGGCAACCGAGGCTTTCAATGTGCCTTCGATTGATAAGGCCGGGTTTGAGGCTGATGACCTCATTGCCACCTATGCTCGAGAAGCCGTTGGCATTGGTGCAGATTGCACCATTATATCATCCGACAAGGACCTAATGCAGTTGGTTGGGCCGCAGGTCATTATGTATGACACCATGAAAGATCGCCGGGTTGGCCCTGATGAAGTGATTGAAAAATTTGGTGTCGGGCCGGAAAAGATGATCGATTTGCAGGCGCTTGCAGGCGATTCAACAGACAATATTCCAGGTATTCCGGGTATTGGACCAAAAACCGCAGCTCTTCTGCTAAATGAATTTGGTGATCTCGAAACCCTGCTTTCCCGCGCCGGTGAAATAAAACAAAACAAGCGCCGTGAAAACCTTATCGAATTTGCCGATCAGGCCAGAATTTCCAAAAGACTGGTGGAATTGGATCAACACGTACCGCTGGATGTGCAACTGGATGCGCTTTCTTTGCACGAGCCTAATGGTCCTAAACTGATTTCCTATCTAAAGGCAATGGAGCTTAATTCGCTGACCCGCCGGGTGGCGGCGGAAACAGATACGGATGCCGAGCAGGTTGAGCCGGTAATCATCGTAATCGACGGGTATGATGCCCAGCGCGGCCCAGACCTTGATGCGGGCACTGGCAGCGCGATTGACCGCCCGACCCCGCAGCAACAACAGCCGGGAGATGCGCATTTCTCCCCCGAAGAACTTGCAGCGGCCCGGCAAAAAGCTGGAATTTCCACCGAGATAAAAACCGATGGATACGAATGCGTTCGCACTCTAGAGGCGCTGGATCGCTGGATCAAAATGGCTATCAGCGCAGGCACAGTTGCCGTTGATACGGAAACTACGTCGTTGGATGCCATGCAAGCTGAACTGGTTGGCCTGTCGCTTGCGGTCGCCGGTGAAGATGGCAAACTTCAGGCCTGTTATATCCCTGTGGCGCACAAATCCGGTCAGGGAGACCTTTTGGGCGGTGGGTTTGTGGAAGACCAGATTTCAGAAAAAGAGGCATTGGCCAGGTTAAAGCCAATGTTGGAAAATCCATCCGTTTTGAAAATTGCCCAGAACATGAAATATGACTGGCTGCTGCTATCAAGACGCGGAATTAAAATTGCTCCTTTTGATGATACAATGCTGCTCTCTTATGTGCTTGATGCGGGGCGCAGACGCCACAATATGGATGAGCTTTGCCGTGTCTGGCTTGGCCATGAAACCATTCATTACAAAGATATTACCGGTTCTGGAAAATCCAAGATCACCTTCGATATGGTCGAACTGGATGTGGCCACCGCCTATGCGGCTGAAGATGCCGATGTCACCTTGAGACTGTGGCAGATATTGAAACCACGGCTGGTAGCCGAAGGCATGACGACCATTTATGAGCGGTTGGAGCGGCCCTTGGTCGACGTAATTTGCCAAATGGAAGCCCGCGGAATTATCGTGGACAGGCAAATTCTCTCCCGCCTTTCCGGCGAATTGGGTCAGGGTGCGGCCCGGCTTGAGGCTGAAATATACGAGGCCGCCGGTGAGCGGTTTAATATCGGGTCACCCAAACAATTGGGCGAAATCCTGTTTGATAAGCTTGGGCTGCCGGGCGGTAAGAAAACCAAATCCGGCCAGTATTCTACCGCCGTTGGCGTGCTGGAAAGCCTGGCGGCCGAGGGCCACGACCTGCCAAATAGAATCGTTGAATGGCGGCAACTGACCAAACTGAAATCAACCTATACAGATGCGCTGCCGGAATTCATCAATCCGACAACCAAACGGGTGCATACATCCTACGCGATGGCTTCGACCTCAACCGGCAGGCTTTCATCCTCTGATCCGAACTTGCAGAATATTCCCATTCGAAGCGAGGCAGGGCGCAAAATCCGCACGGCATTTGTAGCAGAACAAGGTAACAAGCTCTTATCTGCCGATTACAGCCAGATCGAATTGCGGGTGCTTGCCCATGTGGCTGATATTGGTCAATTAAAGCAGGCTTTCGCTGACGGGGTCGATATTCATGCGATGACGGCAAGTGAAATGTTCGACACACCGGTTGAAGGTATGGACCCAATGGTGCGCCGTCAGGCCAAGGCGATCAATTTCGGTATTATCTATGGAATTTCTGCCTTCGGTCTTGCGGCTCAATTGGGTATTTCGCGCGGTGAAGCATCCGACTATATCAAGATGTATTTTGAGCGCTTTCCCGGCATCAAGGACTATATGGAAGAGACCAAGGCATTTTGCCGTGACAAGGGCTATGTGGAAACCATATTTGGCCGCCGGGCGCATTATCCGGAGATCAATTCTAAAAACCCGCAGCACCGCGCTTTCAACGAACGCGCCGCCATTAACGCGCCCATTCAAGGCTCTGCTGCAGATATTATTCGCCGTGCCATGATCAAAATGGATGCCGCACTTAGTGATGCTAATTTGTCCGCTCGCATGCTGCTGCAGGTACATGACGAGTTGATTTTTGAATTACCCGAAGACGAGATTGAACAAACAATTTCGGTGGTCAAAAAAAACATGATCAATGCACCTATGCCGGCGCTTTCGCTCAATGTACCATTGGTTGTTGATGCACGTGCCGCCGATAACTGGGACGAAGCGCATTGATATATGTTTGGCTAAACCTCAGCGTAAATTTCCAGCAAATTACCGTCCGGATCTCTAAAAAACAGGGTTCTGTGCCCGAAATCTCGATTCGTAGGTGGTGACACCAGATCTATTCCTTGCTCAACAAGTTCGCTGGCGCACTGGTCTACTTCAGATGGTGATACCAAAAAAGCCAGCTGAATGGCAGCACTTCCATTTGGCAGTGGGACATCGTTTGCAGTGAGGCCCGGCTTTGAAAGCGCAAGGATATTATTCCCGATTTTATATTCTATCCAGTTTGGCGATAGCTCGCGCGAAAGGGTAAAGCCAAGCGTATCTTCATAAAATGCGCGCATTGCCCTCATTTCTCGAACCAATATTACAGTATAATCAATTGCCTTGATCGCTTTAAAGGCAGAGACCGTGCCCATGCTTTTCTTTGGAGCTTTATTCATCGTCACCCCCGCACCTTAAACATCCAATTGAGGATTAACCGCCAGTCGGTCATGCGAATGGGGGTGCCATGGGTTCCGGTATCAAAAAGCGAGAATTTTGTCGGATAATTGGATACCGTTTTCTTTATCCGTTTGAAGAATGCAAACTGTCTTTCCCAGGGTAAAACCGTATCCCATGTGCCGTGGCCAAAATAAATCGGCAAGCGGCGCTTTAATGCAGCTGACTTGAAAAAATCATCATCCCAGGTGGAACCGAATAAAAGCATGCCGCCCATTTTTGATAAAATCTCGCGGTCACGGGTTAATCGCCAGCAGATAAAGCCGCCCTTTGAACCGCAGGCAACGAACACTGGCGCACCCGGAGACGTTCGCGCATGGTGCAAGATCATCTGCTTGATCTGGTTGGTGCCCTTATTGCCATAGTCTGAAAAATCAGGCGATAAATAAAGCCCACCATTGCGAATTGTCAGATTTTGAATTCGGTTAAAATTGCCGCCAAATGTCCAGTTATTAACGCCCTGAAACCGGCTGCCGCCAGAACCATGCACATAGACCACAATGAACCTGGCCGGTTTTTTGATATTACCGACGGCAAAATATTTCATCAGGTAATTGTCGACTTTCAGCCGCATGGCATTTTTAGACCAGCGCGGTTTTTCCGATACATATTTGCGTTTCACTTCGCGCTCAAGAATGACATCGCGCTTGTGAATATCGATATATTTGTCATATTTGACTTTGACAAAATCACCCTTAAAACCGGTCTCTAATATGCCTGGATATTGAAACAGCTTGTCCTTAAATGGCGACAATTGCAGTGGTTCAGCATAAGCATTGGTGCCTACCATTAGCGCCAGAGAAAATATCAGCCAGTGAACAGCTCTCATCGGCCAAGCTCCTTCATCGCATCATCAATGCCAGCAAGGTTGAGCGGATACATCCGGTCTGAAAATATCTGACGTATCATGTCGGTTGAATGGGTATAGTCCCAGGCTTTACGCGGGACAGGATTTAGCCAGACTGTATTTGGCCACTGATCCAGCACCCGGCGCAACCACACATCACCTGCCTCCTTGTTCCAATGCTCGACGGCACCGCCCGGGTGGGCAATTTCATAGGGAGACATCGCCGCATCACCGACAAAGATCACCTTATAGTCCGGCCCGAATTTATGCAGCACATCCATAGTTGGGGTTTGCGCACCATAGCGGCGATGATTGTCTTTCCACACGCCCTCATAAAGGCAATTGTGGAAATAGAAATATTCCATATGTTTAAATTCGGCCCGTGCCGCAGAAAACAACTCCTCCACCACACGAATATAGCCATCCATTGAGCCGCCCACATCGAGAAACAAAAGCAATTTGACCGCATTACGCCGTTCGGGGCGGGTTTTGACATCGAGATAACCATTTTCAGCCGTTGCCCGAATGGTGCCGTTCAAATCAAATTCGTCATCGGCCCCTTCGCGCGCCCATCGGCGCAGGCGCTTCAGCGCAACTTTAATATTGCGCGTGCCCAACTCTATAGTGTCATCGAGGTTTTTGAAGGCGCGTTTGTCCCATACTTTCACTGCTCGGCGGTGGCGTGACTCCTTTTGCCCAATGCGAATGCCTTCGGGGTTATAACCATAGGCCCCAAATGGCGAAGTGCCAGCAGTGCCAATCCATTTATTGCCGCCCTGATGACGCTTTTCCTGTTCCTCAAGGCGCTTTTTTAAGGTTTCCATCAGTTTTTCAAAGCCGCCAAGCGCTTCAATCTCTGCTTTTTCTTCAGCACTCAAGTGTTTTTCGGCCATACGGCGCAGCCATTCCTCTGGTAGTTCCTGCGCTTGCGGGTTGTCGCCATCAGAAAGACTTTCAAGCCCTTTAAACACGGTAGAAAACACCTGATCGAAGCGGTCGAGATTGCGTTCGTCCTTTACCAGTGAAGTGCGGGCAAGATAATAAAAACCCTCCACATCATACATCACCAATTGCTTATCCATTGCCTCAAGCAAGGTTAAATACTCCCGGAGCGATACGGGAATTTTAGCGTCTTTCAGACCATAAAAAAGTTGGGTGAACATCAATCAATCCGTTTTTCAATTACATTAACGCGCAACCATTTATCCAGATTGTCCTTGGTGAAGGAACCGTTTTGCAATGAATTCAAGACAAATTTAGTGGTTTCGCTGGAACTGGCAGTCAACCAATAACCGTTTAGGCGAAGAAACACATAGGCGGCGGCAAATCCAATACGTTTGTTGCCATCCACAAAGCCATGATTCATGGTTAGACTTTCCCACAGAGCGGCCGCCTCTTCAAGAATGTCGTGGTAATAGCCTGTTTGCGGACGCAGAAGCGCTGCTTCGATCAGGCCTGCATCCCGGATGCCCGACATGCCACCGTATTTATCGATTTGCTGCTTATGAATACTAACCATGTTTTCCAGTGATAGATAACGGGTATCCAAGAGGCATCTCTTTCCCTATTTGGCTAGTTCAGTATAGAGATCATCATAGCGGGTCATGCTCTCTTCAAGGTATTTCTGGATCAAGTTATCCGAAGAATTATTTTGCATCTTGGATTGAAACTCTGACATTGAAACCAGAACAGCCACATCACGACCATTTTTTTGGATGATGACGGGCTCCGCCTGAGCATCATCAAGCAGTTGGCCGAATTGATTTTTCGCCTGGGTTGCATTGAATGTTTTCATAATGGCGCTCCAAAATAACTATTAAAGCCAAAATAGCCAATTTAGCTAAAATGTCAATTTCCAATCTTGTCCATATCAAACGGCGTGGTCTGGTAAATTGTATTGATCCAGTTGCCAAATAACAAATGCGCGTGCGAGCGCCAGCGATTTTGTGGCGGCATTTCGGGATTGTCATTGGGAAAATAATCCACCGGTACGGCGATTTTTTTACCCGCATTTTGATCGCGAAAAAATTCATCAGCAAGCGAACCTGAATCATATTCAATATGATTGAAAATATACAGCCGATTACCAGTATTCTCATGGATGAGACAGGGGCCGGTTTCACTGCTATCCATTAATATTTGCAATTCCGGGTGTTGATTTATATCGCCATTGCGAACCTCGGTCCAGCGGGAGACGGGAATTGAAAAATCGTCAGAAAAACCACTCAAATACGGAGATGTTGGATTGTTGTTTTGATGGCGAAATACCCCAAAGGCCTTTTCTTCCAGATCATATTTCGGCACCCCGTGAAAATGGTAAATGGCCGCCATCGCACCCCAGCAGATATTAAAGCTTGAATGAACATTGGTTTCGGTCCAGTCCAAAATCTTTTGCAACTTGGCCCAATAGGTCACTTCCTCAAATGGCAACAGCTCAATTGGCGCGCCGGTAATGATGAAGCCATCAAATTTGCGGTCTGCAATATCTTCCCAGGTGTGATAAAAATCGATCAAATGTTCATGCGATGTGTTCTTCGATTTATGTTCGCCAATCCGCACCAGCGTCAACTCCACCTGCAAGGGAGAGGCGCCCACAAGGCGTGCAATCTGGGTTTCTGTGCGAATTTTATCCGGCATGAGATTCAACAAACCGACCTGCAGTGGCCTGATGTCCTGGCGGATTGCTTCTCGCTCCGACATCACCTTTACGCCCTCGTGCTCCAGGGTTTGGCGGGCGGGCAGTTTGTTGGGTATTTTTATCGGCATTAACTCATTCTCTCAAACAAAAGCCGGTCGTGAAATCACCACCGGCCTAAATCTCAGACGGCCCTTTTAGCGACTTCTTTAACGTGGCTGCAAGCCGACCGGCCAAATCACCACAGGCTAAGAATGTAGGGGCTCATTGCGAATGGGTCAATGGGGGTTGCCTTAAGGGGATAAAACCCGGAGGGATAAAACTTGCCGCCTTGCTACCGATGGGTTAGGAACACCGCGATTTCCTGAAATTTTATCTGATCAAAATAACGGACCGGCGCCATGGCCAACAAGAAGAATAAAAAACACAAGTTGAAGGCCCGGTTGCCGCGCGGTTTTGGTGATCGCTCGGCCAGTGATATTCGTGCCACCGAAGAGATGATGGGTAAAATTCGTGGTGTTTATGAGCGCTATGGCTTTGACCCGGTTGAGACCCCGATGTTTGAATATACCGATGCGTTGGGCAAATTCCTACCCGATAGCGACCGGCCAAACGAAGGTGTGTTTTCTCTGCAGGACGACGATGAGCAGTGGATGAGCTTGCGCTATGATTTGACCGCGCCGTTGGCCCGCCATTTTGCCGAAAATTTCAACGATATTCAAACACCTTACCGTACTTACAGAGCCGGTTGGGTATTCCGCAATGAAAAACCCGGACCGGGACGCTTTCGACAATTCATGCAATTTGATGCGGATATTGTCGGCGCGCCGAATGTTTCGGCTGATGCGGAAATGTGCATGATGATGGCCGATACGATGGAAGCGCTTGGCATCGCGCGCGGTGATTATGTTATCCGCGTCAACAATCGCAAGGTGCTCGATGGTGTGATGGAAGCCATCGGCCTTGGCGGCGATGAAAACGCCGAAAAACGGCTGAATGTTATGCGGGCAATTGATAAGCTGGACCGCCTAGGCGTGGAAGGTGTGCGAGCGCTGCTCGGCAAAGGCCGCAAGGATGATAGTGGTGATTTTACCGATGGCGTTGGGTTAGATGATTGGCAATCTGCTGCAATTTTTGCCGTAATTAATTCAGAATCCATTCCGAGTCTACAAGATGTATTAAATCAGGTTACCGCCATAACCGGTGGAGTGCCAGATCAGTGGGGGGGAATGGCGCACTTGCCCTATGATGATGCTGTATTTGAGCTTACGGAGCAATTTGAACCATTAGTACGTTCTTGCGGTTACGATGTTGACCGTATTAAAATTGACCCTACCTGTGTCCGTGGTCTCGAATACTACACAGGCCCGGTTTACGAGGCGGAACTTTTGTTTGATGTCACCAATGAAAAGGGGCAAAAGGTACAATTTGGTTCGGTCGGCGGCGGTGGGCGCTATGACGGGCTGGTCTCACGGTTTCGCGGTGAACCGGTTCCGGCAACCGGATTTTCCATCGGCGTTTCGCGCCTGATGACCGCACTGAAAAACCTTGGCAAACTCGATACCAATCCACCGCCTGCTCCTGTGATCGTTTGCGTGATGGACCGCGATACCAAAAGCCTTGGCCGCTATCAGGCAATGACCCAAAAATTGCGCAATGCGGGTATTCGCGCCGAGATGTATCAGGGTAATCCGCGCCAGTTTGGCAAGCAGTTGCAATATGCGGATCGTCGCGGTTCTGGCATCGCCATTATTCAAGGGTCTGATGAGCGGGATGCTGGTGAAGTGCAAATCAAAGACCTGTTTGAGGGCAAACGCCTATCAGAAAACATCACTGATAATGAGGCATGGCGAGCTGAGCGCCCGGCGCAATTTTCAGTCAAGGAATATGATCTGGTGGATGCAGTTCGCAACCTGCTCGATGAGCAAGCAAATGATAAAGTTGCAGAAAAGCAAAAGAACGATGGCTGAGGTGGTGGTGAATTTAACCAATACTTGCCGCATCCAATCTCCCCCCTTGAGGGGGAGATGTGCTGGCGTAGCCAGGGCAGAGGGGGGTGCAAATATGCGCCATTCTCTGAACCAACAATCTTCCTCAATAGTTATGCCCCCCTCTGTCGCGTTGCGACATCTTCCCCTCAAGGGGGGAGATTGGATACGGCTATGACATTGACTTCAAAACTCATTGATTTTTTTGCTGAGCGCGGTTGCGTCGCGCCTGAAATTGCCATTTTGCAACCGGCCGACCCCTTTTTGGAAACCGCCGGTGAAGATTTGCGCCGCCGGGTTTTCATCACCGAGAACGAAGTGGGTGACGCCCTGTGCCTGCGGCCTGAATTCACCATTCCCGCGTGCCTGCATCATTTGGCCAGCCCGGAAAAACTGCCACGACGCTATGCCTATTGCGGCACGGTTTTTCGCCAACACCGGGAAGGGACGGTAGAGTTTTTGCAAGCTGGCATTGAAGATTTTGGCCGAAGTGATGTAGTTGCAGCCGATGTCGACTGTTTGGCCGATGCCCATGCAGCACTTGCTGCCTGTGGCGTTGACCAAACCCGCACCATCTTTGGCGATCAGGCTATATTTGAGGCCATTGTTGCGGCCCTTGGCCTGCCGCAGGGGTGGCAGACACGGCTTATTCGCGCCTTTGGTGATGACAAGCAATTAGCCGCCTATGTGGCGCGATTAACCGATGGGCCTGTAGGCGGTGGTAGCTCTATCGAGCATGAGCTTTTGCAACACGTCACGGATGGCGATATGGATCAGGTGGAAATGGCAGTTGCTGCTAAAATGAGCGAGGCCGGTTTGCCGCAACAGGGCGGGCGCACGGCCGTAGAAATTGCCCGGCGGGCCATCGTCAAAACCCGTCTGGCCAATACAAGACTGGATAAGGCGCAGGCGGCGGCATTGAGTGATTTCCTGGCGATTAATGTGACCGGCATTGATGCAGATGAGGCGCTGACCAAATTTGAGCGGGATCATGCACTGGATTTGGGACCCGCAAAACTGGGGCTTCTGGAACGGCTCGAGCTTTTAAAAATCCGCGGCCTGCCGCTTGAGACCTTCCGCTATAAGGCATCATTTGGGCGCAGGCTTGATTATTATTCCGGGCTTTTGTTTGAAATCTATGTGGGTAAAAGCACCCAACCGGCTATTGGTGGTGGTCGATACGACCGCTTAATGACCCTGCTTGGCAGCGCGACACCCATTCCGGCGGTCGGGTTTTCAATCTGGCCGGAACGGCTTGAGAATCCGGGGGATGTGCGATGACTTTGGTTATTGGCATTCCCTCCAAAGGGCGATTGAAAGATAAGGCGCTTGGTATTTTTGAAACTGCCGGATTGCCGATTACGCTTTCCAGCGACGCGCGCAATTATCGAGGCCGCGTCGAGAAACACCAGCGTGTGGAAGTGGCCTTGCTTTCCGCTTCAGAAATTGCCGGTGAACTGGCCAATGGTAAAATCCATCTTGGTATTACCGGCGAGGACCTTGTGCGTGAAAATATTCCTCATTTTGAGGACAAAGTTGAATTGGTTGCTGCGCTTGGGTTTGGCCACGCAGATGTGGTTGTAGGCTTGCCGGAAGCATGGATTGATGTTGAAACAATGGCAGATCTTGATGATGTGGCGGCCGAATTTCGCTTGCGCCATGGTCGCCGTTTGCGAATTGCCACCAAATATTGGCGATTGACGCAAGGTTTTTTTGCCAGGCACGGCATTGCCACCTACCGGATTATCGAAAGCCTTGGGGCAACCGAAGGCGCACCGGCAGCAGGGCAAGCCGACATTATTGTCGATATTACTTCAACCGGTTCGACGCTGAAGGCAAACCAACTGAAAATACCCGAAGACGGCGTTGTGCTGAAATCACAGGCCAATCTGGTATCATCTAAAACGGCGGTTAGAGATGCGGGTGCTTACTCGCTGGAAGCTGAAATTGTGTCTGCTGTTCAAAACAGTCTCTAATAGCTGTTGAAGTATTCATGGTTAATGCGATTATCTGGCTAAAAAACCTTTGATTAACTGCGTTGATGAACCCTTTCCTTACCAAGAAAACAGGTAAACAGACTGTAAACAGGAAAGCTAAAATTTGATTCACCATTCCGGTTGAGAGTGCCCCTATTGTTTTATCAAGATGACTTGTATGGAGTACAGCTTATGGAAAATCTATTGTCGAAATCCACTCTGGCGGCCCTCGCTTCGATGGTTGCCCTCGTTTTGTCTACTCCAAATGTTACAGCAGGTCAGCGCTATGCGACACCGCCACCACTGGTGCTTAGCCCTAATATTTCGGGACCATTAATGTTGCAGCTGCGCGGCAGCCCTGCCATTGTTCCGCGCGCCGCCCATCAGCGATTGTTGCGCAAGCAACGCTCCTATAATCGAAATGTTAATAGTACAAAACGCACGACCAAACGCTATAAACGCCGCACGGCAGCACTACGTACCGGCGTTGTATTACGGAAAAAGCAATCCCGCAAAACATCTGCATCTCGTCAATTTGATCCGGCACTTCTGCCGACAATGGTGAATTACTCAGGCCCCCACAAGGCAGGCACTGTAATTATCAACACGCCTGAACGCAGGCTTTATCTGGTGATGAAAAACGGTAAGGCGCGGCGATATGGTGTCGGTGTCGGCAAGCCGGGGTTTGAATGGGCAGGAACCCATAAGGTTACCCGAAAGGCAGAGTGGCCGAGTTGGCGACCGCCTGCAGAAATGATTGCTCGTGAAAAAGCTGAAGGGCGAAATATTCCAACCTTTATGGCAGGTGGGCCCAATAACCCACTTGGCTCGCGCGCTATGTATCTTGGCTCAACGCTATATCGAATACACGGATCAAACCAGCCTTGGAGCATTGGCAAAGCGGTTTCATCCGGGTGCATTAGAATGCGCAATCAGGATGCCATCGATTTATACGAACGGATAAAAGTTGGCACGAAAGTGGTTGTGTTATAAATTCTGACTTTGCTTGGTTGTTGGTTCCCGACACAGCGCATTGCCCAACCTCCCGATCAATGCACGTGCCAAATAGGGGTAAGTTGTTATAAATTTGCAACGCACCTCAAAAAACAAACCTTGAATAGACCAATCACATAAAACGTGATTGATTCAGACTGCAAACCGCAATCGACTCTTACCACACGATATGGTAGAGATTTCCAAGTAATTATATAAGATCATAAAGGTCGAGAACATGAATCTTCAACTTAGGCTTAGGTTGTTAAACAAGTTTTCAACTCTTGGAGTTGCATTTATTTTAGCACTTGGGGCCGGGGGGCCTCTGGGTGTTGAGAGTGCAAAAGCAGAAGCAACATTTTCAGTTTATGGTGGACATAATTCGTCGCCTCATTCCAAGGTTAAATACGACCTTAATCTTGGTGCAGGCCCACAAGATGTGACAGTTGGCTGGGATGGAAAATCCTTTGAAATGCCACCCTATTACGGCGTCCGTGGTACTTGGTGGCTTGAATCCAATCCACAATTCGGGTTTGCAATCGACTTTTCACATGCCAAAGTTTACGCTGATCCGCTACCTGCCGGATTGAGTATCCTTGAATTTACTGATGGCATAAATTTTCTGACGGCCAACGCGCTTTATCGTTTTCAAAACACGACCAGATTTACGCCCTATGGCGGCATCGGTGTCGGCGTTAGTATTCCCAGTGTCGAAGTTGCCAATGCAGCGGCAACCAGCAAAACGAAGAACTTTCAACTTGGTGGCGTAGCTGTACAGGGATTATTCGGGGTCGATGCGAGAATTAATGATAATTGGTCACTGTTTGGTGAACTAAAAAGTTCATACACCATGATTAATGCAGATTTAAACGGTGGCGGCTCAATCTCCACCAACATTATCAGCAATCAAATTATTTTCGGCGTGACGTATAAATTCTTCTAGACTGCGTCAAGTTTACATGGAAACAGTCAGGCTGCGAAGAGCGGCCCGATGCGAATGCATCGCTCCCGCGAAGGCTGGTGCGTAGCATCAAGTGGCCGTGAGCGAAAGACAATAGAGTAATTCCGTCAAAGACGGACACGCTCTGAGAGAATTTAGGGGCAGGACCCTTGCCTAAAGCATATCGAATTTAATCGTCCTCATCCGGTATGCTTTAGTTATTCATTATCGCATGTCTTTATTCCTAAAACCGGTGCCCACTTTTAGGAGACAAGCTTTAGCTCTTCCGGCTTTTCGCCACCCCATGCCCAATTGAGCAGTTTAACTGTGTGCACAATTGGTATTTTGGTGCCGCCGGCAATCTGGGTGATGCAGCCAATATTACCCGCAGCAATAATATCCGCGCCGGTTTTTTCTATATTTTTGACCTTGCGATTTCGTAACGTGGTCGCAATTTCGCTTTGCATCATATTGTAGGTGCCTGCCGAACCACAGCATAAATGGCCTTCCGGTACGTCTTTGACCACAAAGCCCGCTTTTATAAGCAGCTCTTTTGGTTGGCGGGTAATTTTTTGTCCATGCTGCATCGAGCAGGCTGAATGATAGGCAACAACCATATTGGAAGCAGTCGTTGGCTCGCCAAAATCAAGCGTTGCGAGATACTCGGTCGCATCCTTGGCAAGGGCTGAAATTTTTGCAGCCCTTTCCGCATATTCAGCATCATTGCGCAGCATATAGCCATAGTCTTTGATCGTCGTGCCGCAGCCTGATGTGGTGATAATGATCGCGTCCAGCCCGCTCTTTTCAACTTCGCGCATCCATGCATCAATGTTGTTCTTGGCTGAAGCCAGCGCATCGTTTTCGCGACCCATATGATGTACCAGCGCGCCACAGCATCCCTCACCCTCAGGCAGTACAACTTCAATGTTTTTGCGCAGTAACAGTTCAATTAATGCCCTGTTGATACCGGGGTCCAGCGCCGGTTGGGCACAGCCGGTCAAAACCGCGACCCGGCCATTTATTGTGTTTGCAGGCTTGAATTCACCGGGAGTGGAAAATTTATTCCTGGCGTGAACTATAGCTGGAGCAAGCTCCAGCATTGCTGCCATCGGCTTCATGCCCGGCAAGGCTTTGACCAGGCCCCTGAACGGTCGGGCAAATTTGGCGGCTTTCAGGGCCAGCCGAAACCGCCCCGGATAGGGCAGGATCATGGCCAGCATGGCACGCAGGCTTCGATCCACAATCGGGCGGTTATAGGTTTCTTCAATATGAGTGCGCGCGTGATCGACCAGATGCATATAGTGTACGCCGGAAGGACAGGTCGACATGCAGGAAAGGCAGGAAAGGCAACGGTCAATATGTTTGACAATGCCAGCATCTGCCGGGCGATCATTCTCCAGCATTTCCTTTATCAGATAAATTCGCCCGCGCGGGCTGTCGAGCTCATTGCCGAGCGTTACATAGGTCGGGCAGGTGGCAGTGCAAAAACCGCAATGCACGCAGTTGCGAAGGATTTTATCCGCCTCAGCAATATTCGGGTCAGCCAGTTGGGCAATGGAAAATGATGTTTGCAACTATAGGTCCTCCACCATGCGACCGGGGTTGAGAATGCCCTTTGGGTCAAAACTGTCTTTCAACCGCCTGCTCAATGCTGCAAGCGCAGGCTCCTGCGGTTGAAACACTGGTACAGATGTGCGGGTCTCACTATCAGCGCGCACAAGAGTTGCATGGCCGCCGCCATAGGCGTTGAGGGTAAAGCGTACAAGCTCCGCTTCCACCTCGCCCTGCATTTCAAGCCAGATTAGTCCGCCCTGCCAGTCGTAATAGGCATCGACCGAGGTTTGCATGCGGAGCGCCAGCAAAATCTCGTGGGCTCTGGATGGGGTGACCGACAATCGCCATACGGGCTTGTCAGAACCATTGGCAAAGGGGTGCACATCACGAATTTCACGCCATAAATGGCGCGATTGATCACGCTCCAGCACCGATGATTTGCCAAATGCTTTCAGTAGTTTCTGCAATGCCTTGCTTCGGTAGGTCACAGATTGAGAAATACCTTCAAGTCGCAAAAGAGTTGCGGCAGCGCCTCCAGCCGGTTTGTCTGAAAACCTTGCTGACACCCCTTCCGGCAAGTAGGCCGCACCTGAAACTTCAGCACTTGAACCCATAGCGATTGCCATTGCGGTTGATGCACCTTCATCAAGCAAGCCTTCCAGCACGACAGTAATTTCATCCGGGGCTTTCGGCAGCACCTTGAAGCTCACATCAGTAATTGCGGCAAGCGTTCCCCAACTACCGGCCATGCCCTTGGAAAGATCATAACCGGTGACATTCTTCATAACCCGACCGCCGGATTTAAAAGCCTCGCCACGGCCGGAAACCGCATTGATGCCTAAAATATGATCGCGCGCCGATCCTGATTTTATCCGCCGCGGACCGGAAAGATTGGTTGCAAGTACGCCACCAATAGTGCCTTTGTCCGGTTCCCCTCCCAGCAGAGGGCCATAGTCCATCGGTTCAAATTGCAATTCCTGACTGTTTTTTTCCAGTTCCGCTTCAATCTCGGCAATCGGGGTACCGGCACGGGCAGAAATCACCAGTTCTTCGGGCTCATACAGCGTAATACCAGAAAGCTTTGAGAGGTCCAGCGTATGGTCGACCTGCATTGGGCGGCCTAATACTTGCTTGGAACCTTGGCCGATAATTTCCAGCGGCTTTTGCTCGTTAACGGCCCAAAGAACCGCATCAACCACTTGCTGATTATTGTGTGGGACAAATCTGTCAGACATAATTACGCTCTAAAATCTCGGAATGTCAGGAAACGGCAGCTTGCCTTGATTAATGTGCATACGGCCAAGCTCTGCACAACGATGCAATTGGGGAAAGACCTTGCCGGGGTTTAGCAAATGTTGTTCATCAAAGGCACATTTTACCCGTTGTTGCTGTTTTAGATCCACCTCATTGAACATCACCGGCATAAGATCGCGTTTTTCAACACCAACCCCGTGCTCACCAGTCAGTACACCACCAACTTCGACGCACAATTTCAGAATATCAGCACCGAAATCCTCAGCTTTTTCCAACTCGCCTGGAACATTGGCGTCATAAAGTATGAGGGGATGCAGATTGCCATCGCCCGCATGAAACACATTAGCGACCCGAAGGCCATAATGATCAGACAGTTCACGCATGCGGGCCAGAACCTTGGGCAATTGGCGGCGTGGAATGGTGCCGTCCATACAATAATAATCAGGCGAAATGCGCCCGACCGCTGGGAAAGCCGCCTTGCGTCCGGCCCAAAAAAGCATACGTTCTTCATCATTTTCGGAAATACGCAAAGTGCTGGATTTGTTTTCGCGAGCAATTTTAGCAACAATTTCAATCAGCGTATCAACTTCTGCCTCCGGCCCGTCCAGTTCAACAATCAACAGCGCTTCAACATCAAGCGGATAGCCCGCGTGGACAAAATCTTCGGCTGCGTGAATGGCAAGGCGATCCATTAATTCCATACCGCCTGGAATAATGCCCTCACTGATTATATCTGCCACGCATTGGCCAGCGTCTTCACTCGAAGGAAACCCAACCAGCAGCGCCCGCGCTGTTTCCGGGCTTTGCAATATGCGAACGGTTACTTCGGTCACCACACCAAGCAGGCCTTCTGACCCGGTGATCAGCCCCAGTAAATCATAGCCTTCAGCATCGAGATGCTTACCGCCAAGTCGAATTTTCTCACCATTGATCAAAACCATTTCAACGCCGAGAACATTGGAGGCGGTCAAACCATATTTGAGCGAATGCACACCGCCTGAATTCTCTGCCACATTGCCGCCAATCGAGCAGGCAATCTGCGATGAAGGGTCGGGCGCATAATAAAACCCTTCGCCCTCTACAGCGCGCGTAATACCTAGATTGGTAACCCCAGGCTGCACCACCACACATCGGTTGGCATAGTCTATATCAAGCACCTTGTTGAATTTGGACAGCACCAGTAATACGCCGTCTTCAAGCGGGAGCGCTCCTCCAGATAAAGATGTGCCAGAACCGCGCGGCACCACATTGATACCTTCGTCATGGCAATATTTAAGTATTTTCACGACTTGCGCAGTGGTCTCCGGCAATACCACAACGAAGGGCAGCGCCTTATAGGCGGTCAAACCATCAGATTCAAAAACCCGCATTTCGTTTTCGCCAGAAACCACACTTTCACCCGGTAACATGGCTGATAGATCGGCCAATACCTGCTGGCGCCGTGCAAGCACTTCCTGATTGAGTTCTGGCATTTTTAAACCGGACAAATCAACTCCAATTATTTTACAAAAACATTCAATTGACACCCGAAGGCGGTTTCTGACTATTGTGATATTTCAAATAACAATTATTGTCGAGAAGTCATATTGATCCTGAACAGGAGCGGGCCCCGCACCAAAAAAGAATTTGGGCCTGGCTACCTCTTGAACCGAGAGTTGAAATTACACCAATGGCCCATAAAGTTGCCCTGTTTGTTACCTGCCTTGTTGATCTGTTTCGCCCGACAATTGGTTTTGCCGCGATTAAGCTGCTTGAGGATGCTGGCTGCGATGTGGTTGTACCACCGGCGCAAACCTGCTGTGGCCAGCCCGCCTATAATTCCGGTGACCGGGAGGATACGATTGCCATTGCCCAACAATTGATCAAGACCTTTGAGCCCTATGATTATGTTGTTGCGCCTTCCGGCTCGTGCGCCGCCATGATCAAAAAGCATTATCCAGGCCTTTTTGCTGATGATGAGGCGTGGCAAACGCGCGCGCAGGCATTGTCTGACAAAACTTTTGAACTGGTAAGTTTTTTGAGCGATGTTTTAAAAGTCGAAAATATCGATGCAGAACTTGATAAATATGTCACCTATCACGATTCCTGCTCTGGTCTGCGCGAACTTGGAATTTCTGAGCAACCGCGAAAGCTTTTGGCCGGTGTTGAAGGCCTGACACTGAATGAGATGAAAGACAGTGATGTCTGTTGCGGATTTGGTGGCACGTTTTGCGTTAAATATTCTGACATTTCCAATGCCATCGTTTCAAAGAAAACCGATAATATCGCAAATTCAGGCGCTGACATGTTGCTTGCCGGGGATCTGGGCTGTTTGATGAATATGGCCGGCAAGCTAAAGCGTCAGGGAAGCAATGTTGAGGTGCGTCATGTGGCCGAGGTGTTGGCCGACATGACAGACGGCCCCGCAATTGCCGAGGCGAAAAAATGACTCAAATTATAACCACGCCGGATTTCAAGTCGAATGCCAGAACAGCGCTGGTTGATAAAAACCTGCAAAAAGCTCTTACCCATGTGGAGCGTGGATTTATTGGCAAACGCCGGTCTGCAATGGATGCCCTGCCTGAATTTGACCAATTGCGCGATAATGCTCGTAACATCAAAAATCACACGCTTGAAAATCTAGATCTCTACCTTGAAGCCTATGAGGAAAAGGTAACAAAATCCGGTGGCAAGGTTCACTGGGCAGCAGATGCTGAAGAGGCCCGCAATCAGATATTGAAAATATGCCGGGATGTGGGCGCAAAGACCGTCACAAAGGGCAAATCAATGATTGCCGAAGAAATCGGCATTAATGATTTCCTGGAAGAAAATAAGATCGAGCCGATTGAAACCGACCTTGGCGAATATATTATTCAGTTGCGCGGTGAAACCCCGAGCCACATTATTGCACCCGCCGTTCACGTTTTAAAAGAACAGGTGGAAGAGGATTTTCGCCGGGTTCACACCCATCTGCCAGAGGCCAGAAATCTGGAAGAGCCTGAGAGCCTATTGGACGAAGCGCGCAAGGTTTTGCGGGAGAAATTCCTCAATGCGGATGTGGGCATTACCGGGGCTAATTTCCTGATCGCCGAAACCGGCACCTCGGTCATTGTTACCAATGAGGGCAATGGCGATCTCACACAGATATTGCCCAAGGTGCATATTGTGCTGGCCAGCATTGAAAAAATTACCCCGACGCTGGAAGATGTCAGCCAGATTTTACGGGTTTTGGCACGCTCTGCC
>Ga0256839_1001247_pt1 | contig 31362 bp, 30 predicted proteins | sample 354166metaG_FD_185968 | JGI IMG/M metagenome (GOLD analysis project Ga0256839, IMG submission 185968) | Hydrothermal vent microbial communities from Mid Atlantic Ridge, Atlantic Ocean - 354-166 | ecosystem: Environmental > Aquatic > Marine > Hydrothermal vents | place: Atlantic Ocean: Mid... | reverse complement strand
AGCGCCAGCCGCGCGACCAAAAGTTCAGGGCCCCCTCAAGCATCATCAGCGTGGCCAGAAGGATGATGACACTGCCGGCAGCCGGTATGACAAAAACCGGATAATCGATAAAATAGCCGATAAACACCAACAAAGCGAATGACAGCACCTGCACAATAAATGCGGTGAAATGGTGCTGGCGAAATATACGTATCAGCAGGGCTGCATCGTAGTGGCTCACCCCCCGGACGGGGCGCAGAGTCAGATTGCGGGATATGAAATTCTCCACCGGCCAGATTCTGGCCGTTTTTATCTTGCGTTCCCAGCTCTCGTGATGCTCCGTTTCGGAGCCGGGCGGATTTGCAGACCGGTCGCCTGAGTTTTTCTTTAGCTTGGATATATTGACATTGAAGCTGGTAAAGTAAGCAAGGAAAAGACCCCACATGATGAGCAGTGCCAGCAAGAGAGAGAAAATATTGATTGATATGGTAAAAGTGGAATTGAATCCGCTCTGAAAGCGATACAGAGAAATCAAATAGGTAAAAACAAAAGAAGCCGGAATAAGCGAATTGTTGATGAGATAGGTATAAAAGGGATAGTGAAGGGTGGCCAGAAAAGGAAAGCGATAGCTGTTGAGCATGTAGCTGACGATATGAAAAGTCATGATAAAGCCTCCGAGGCAGAGACCGACAATAAAAAAACTGAGAAAACTGACTTTCCCGAGATACTCGGGATCAAGAAAGAGATAGGGAACACCGAAAAGCCGGCCCAGCGCCCCGGTCACACTCAGAAACAAAATCAGCCAGAACCCCAGAAGAATGGGGTGTCGTTTGAGATGGAGCAGCAGGAGCTGCACCATAAAGGAGTAATAGATGCTTCGGATAAATCTCATAATTCGATTCAGTAATATACTGAAGAAAGGGCATTATTGTTTGTCTCTCAAACGGCATTTCTCCACTTCCTCTATTCCCTTGCCTTCGGCAGGGTCGCATTTCGAAATCTCAATATGAATAATCTTAACTTTGCCCCGAATGATCCGATTTTTTCAGTAATCCGGCACGATGAAGATTGCACTTGCTCAGCTCAACTTTCATGTAGGCAACTTCGAGGGCAACCTCATGAAGATGAAAGAGGCCGTAGACGAGGCGGCTGCGGCAGCTGCCGACCTTATCGTCTTCCCCGAGCTGGCGGTTCCGGCCTATCCGCCACGCGATTTTCTGGAATTTGATGATTTTATTGAAAGGTGCGAGCAAAGCATAGCCGGACTGGCCCGCCATAGCGGTGATAAAGGGTTGGCGGTGATTGTAGGATCGCCCGAACGCAATCCCGTTCCCGAAGGAAAAGACCTCTACAATGCCGCCTGGTTTATCGAAGGGGGTGCCGTCAGGCAGATCGTGCGCAAAGGCCTGCTTCCGACTTATGATGTTTTTGACGAATACAGATACTTCGAGCCATCGCGCGAGTTTCGGATTATTCGCTTCAAAGGGAGGCGCATCGCCCTGACGATTTGCGAAGACCTGTGGAATATCGGAAATGAAAATCCGCTTTATACCATCAACCCGATGGAAGAGCTCATGAAACAGGAGCCGGAAATCATGATCAATATTGCCGCATCTCCCTTTGCCCACGGCCATACAAGTGAACGGAAAAATGTGCTCAAAGACAATGTCAAAGCATACGGAATACCGCTCATTTATGTCAATCACTCCGGGGCACAAACCGAGCTTCTCTTTGACGGAGGCTCGATGCTCATCAATGATGCGGGACGGATTGTGGAGGAACTGCCGTACTTCGAGGAGTGCATTCGCTATTTTCATTGGGACGATTGCTTTGATGCGGGCCATCCGCTGGAAAGCGACCGTGAGCAGGTTTGGGATAAGAATGCAGTGGTGTACAAGGGCCTGATAGAAGGCATTCGAAACTATTTCTACAAGTTGGGCTTCCGGGAGGCCATCCTGGGCCTTTCGGGAGGCATCGACTCGGCCCTCACCCTCGTGCTGGCAGCAGAAGCCCTCGGTGCGGAAAATGTGCATGCCCTGCTGATGCCCTCCATGTTTTCGTCCGAAGGCTCGGTGAGCGATGCCCGCTGCCTGGCCGAAAAGCTCTGTTGCGAGCACCGGGTCATCCCCATCACCGATGTGTATCATTCCTATCTCGATGTTTTAAATCCACACTTCGAAAAGCGCCCGTTTGACATCACCGAAGAAAACCTGCAAGCCCGCATTCGGGCCAACTACCTCATGGCTTTGTCCAATAAGTTCGGCTATATTCTGCTGAACACCAGCAACAAAAGCGAACTGGCCGTGGGCTACGGAACCCTCTACGGTGACATGGCCGGAGGCCTGTCGGTAATTGGCGATCTCTATAAAACGGAAGTCTATGATATGGCACGCTGGATCAACCGGGAAGATGAAATCATTCCGCAGCGCATCATTGAGAAGCTGCCCTCGGCCGAGTTGAGGCCGGAGCAGAGCGACCAGGATACCCTTCCGCCCTATGATTTGCTCGATCAGGTGCTGCATGCGTATATTGAAGAGGAAAAGGGGCCGGCAGAAATTGTCGCCATGGGCTTTGACCGGAATCTCGTGGCCCGGGTGCTCAGCATGGTCAATCGCAACGAATACAAAAGGTATCAGTTTGCCCCGGTATTGCGGGTGTCGCCAAAGGCTTTCGGCATGGGCAGGCGCATGCCGATTGTTGCCAAATATTTGTCGTGAATAGGATTAATCCCTTAGCTTAAAGGCAATGTGAATAATGACACTCAGAAGTCTATCGGCCGACAAAATTTATTACCTTTGTACATGGCAAAAAAACTTAGTTGTAAAAGTCCACTGAGTGAAGTTTTTGGCTTTCCTGTTGTAAATGAAAGTTTAAAAGCACAACGTTATAGAAGGAAGAAATTATGTCCGTTCAACAACAAAGTACCAAATTGTACAAAAGATAAAGCAAATAACCCTCTTGGAGTTTGCAGCATATGGCACAAAGGAACCTCAGTAATAACCTGCCCTACAAGATTTAGAGAGGATTGGATAATTATTGAAAATGCGGCTGAATTTGCATTTGGTGAGAAAGCAACATGGACTTCCCTTTCAGAAGTAAAGCTGGCAGATAGAAATGGCCAGTCTGCGGGCAATATTGATTTTGTACTTGTTGAGTACAACAATAAGGGCCAACTAATTGACTTTGCCTCACTCGAGGTTCAGGGTGTTTATATATCAGGAAATCTTAGAAATCCATTTGAAGAGTACATTAAGAACCCTTCTAAAGACTTTGAGTGGCCAACAAGATACAACTATCCCAAACCTGACTATCTTTCCTCTTCCCGTAAGCGACTTATTCCACAAATGTTGTATAAGGGAGGAATTTTTCAGTCATGGAAAAAGAAACAAAGTGTGGCGCTTCAAAAATCATTTTTCGAAACACTTCCATCGTTACCTATAACGACTAGATCCAAGGCAGACATTGCTTGGTTTTTGTATGATCTTGTATTTGATAAGGAACAAAAGCAAAACAACCTTGTATTAACCGATACAGTCTATACAGAATTTGAACCGGCTCTTTTGCGGGTGACTACATCTGAACCCGGTAATATTTCAGATTTTATAAATATTTTGCAAAACCGTCTTGACGAACATTTGGATAATAATCCACCTGATGCTCCGTCATTAACAGACATAATAAGCAGTTAATTATGGACGGACAATTATCATTCTTTGAAGCGAAAAAAAGTTTATCTCCGAAGATTGTTAACGTGGCTTCCGTGCCACAAAGGAGCCCGTTCAGGTATCCGGGAGGAAAAACCTGGTTAATTCCTTTGGTTAGAAAATGGCTTAAACAGTCAGACGCTTCCAAGGTACTAATAGAGCCCTTTGCCGGTGGGGGAATTGTAAGCCTTACAGCAGCATTTGAAAAACTGGCAGATCAGATTGTTATGGTTGAGCTTGACCATGAAGTAGCGGCAGTTTGGGAGATAATCATTAATGGTGACCATATTTGGTTGGCCGATAAAATATATGCCTTTGACTTAACTCCCGAAAATGCAAATTCTATTCTCAAAAAGGAAAACAAAACACTTAAAGAACTGGCATTTAGTACAATTCTTAAAAATAGAATTTTTCATGGAGGCATAATTGCTAAAGGTTCAGGGTTAATCAAAAATGGCGAAAACGGAAAAGGAATCAAATCTCGTTGGTATCCAAGAACATTACGAGACAGAATTATGGCCATCGCTCAGGTTAAATCAAAAATTAAATTCGTAAAAGGTGATGCATTTGATGAGTTAGCCAAGATCAAGAATGATAAAAACACCTATTCTTTTATCGATCCTCCTTATACCGTTGCAGGAAGAAGACTTTATACTCATTTCGAAATAGACCATGACGCTTTGTTTGCTTTGACGGCACAGCTGAAAGGGAAATTTATGCTTACTTATGATGATACAGAAGAAATTAGGGAATTAGCCAAAAAGTACAGCCTTAACTTTAGGACAACCCCAATGAAGACGACACACCATATTCAAAAGAATGAAATTATCATCTCAGACAATTTTAGTTGGTGGAACTAAGGAAGAGGTACCACAAAAACAGAGCTTGGGATATACGTAATAATAAAAGAGGAGATGGTATATAAAATATCAACGTAATAGCTTGGAATAGTTATTTCAAATAGCTTCTTGTGCTACAATTAAATGGATAGCATTAATTGAAAAACTTCATTTATTAAGGAATCTGAAAAAAAGACATGAACCTGAAAAAAATAGAAGCCATCCTTTTTGACGTTGACGGGGTTTTGACCGATGGCCGCATTTACTATGACGAGACGGGAAATGAGTGGAAGGCTTTTCATGTACGTGACGGGTTGATGATAAAAAGAATGGCGGATATGGGCTTTCGATTCGGTGCCGTCACAGGCCGCAGCAGCCGCCTCGTAGAGCGAAGAATGAAAGAATTGGGCGTGCAATTTCTGATGCAGAAGTGCATGAATAAAAAGTCGGCATTGATGAAGTTCGCTGCAGACTATGATCTTGAATTTGAGCAGATCGCCTTTGTAGGAGATGATGTAATTGACCTGCCTGCGATGGCGCTGGCGGGGCTGGCCGCCTGTCCGGCCGATGCGGATGCGGAAGTGAAAAAGAGGTCGGATATTGTTCTTGAGCAAATCGGGGGCCATGGAGTGCTGCGTGAGCTGGGCGAGCGTCTGTTGAAAGCCCGGGAACAATGGGGCGAATTCATGCATCCGTTTGACCCGGCCACTGAAAAACCCGAAGAAGTATAAAGCATGATATCCTACAGCACATTAAAGGAAAATAGTTTTTTGATAGCCGGGCCCTGTGTCATCGAATCAGCAGACCTGTTGATGACCGTAGCCCGCGAACTCAAACGACTGGAACAGAAATATGCCGTCCCTGTGGTTTTCAAAGCCAGCTATGACAAAGCCAACCGCACTTCTGCATCGGCTTTCAGAGGCCCGGGCATGGAGGCCGGACTGGAAATGCTGGCCCGGGTGAAAAAAGAGTTTTCGCTTCCTCTGCTTACCGACATTCACGAAACACGGCAGGCCGCTCCGGTGGCCGGGGTGGTCGATATCCTGCAGATACCGGCCTTTCTCTGTCGCCAGACCGACCTTCTTCTTGCTGCGGCACAGACGGGGAAAATTGTCAACATCAAAAAAGCACAGTTTTTAAGCGGTGAAGACATGTATTATCCGGCAGAAAAGGTAAGGAAGGCGGGCAATGAACAGATATTGCTGACAGAAAGAGGCAATGTCTACGGCTACAACAATCTGGTAGTTGACTTCCGCAACATTGCCGAAATGAAGAAATTCGGCTATCCGGTAGTGATGGATTGTACGCACAGCGTGCAACGGCCGGGGGCTGCCGGTGGGGAGACCGGTGGCAATAGCGAATTTGCACCTCTGATGGCTTACAGCGCGAAAATATGGGGGGCCGATGCCTTCTTTATGGAAACACACCCCGACCCCGGCCATGCCCTCAGTGACGGAGCCAGCCAAATCAGGCTGGAGCAGCTTGAGGGCATTCTGGACCGTTTATTTTTATAATGATTCTTGCCATATGAAATATCAGGAAATCGCACGAAATACCATCCGGACGGAAATGGAAGGGCTCCGAACAATTGCCGAAAACCTGGACGGGCAATTTGACAGGGCCGTGGAGGAAATACTGGCCGGGAAAGGCAAGCTCATAGTGAGCGGCATGGGAAAATCGGGGCAGATAGGCCAAAAAGTGGCTTCTACGCTGGCCTCTACCGGCACACCGGCTTTTTTCCTTCATCCGGCAGAGGCCCTGCACGGTGACCTCGGAATGATTGATGATGCGGATATTCTGCTGCTGCTGAGCTACAGCGGAGAGACCGAAGAGATTTTGCAATTGCTGGCCTACCTCAAAGAGCACGGCAACCTGACGATTGGCATTACGGGAAAGCTTCGATCCACTTTGGCCCGCCATGCCGACATTGTCTTGAATGCCTCTGTTCCTGCCGAAGCCTGCCCCCTGCAGTTGGCTCCGACCACTTCGACCACAGCAGCCCTTGTGCTGGGCGATGCACTGGCCGTGGCATTGATGGAAGCCCGGCACTTTGAAGTAAAGGAATTTGCGCGCTTTCATCCCGGAGGAAAACTGGGACACAAACTTTTGACGACCGTAGGCGAGGCCATGCGAAGCGAGGATTTGCCTTTCGTAGACCTGAATATAGAACCGGAGGAGCTGCTCATCCGTATGAGCGAAGGCAAACTGGGGATGGCCCTGATTGGCACTCCTGACGATCTCAAAGGCATCATTACCGATGGAGACTTTCGCAGGGGCCTGCTGCGTTTTGGGTCGATGAAAAAAATGGACTTAAAAAAAATCCTGACCGCTGATCCGGTGATAGTCGAAGAGTCTATGGCATTGAGCGAGGTCGAAATGCTGATGAAGGAAAGAAAAATCACAACCGTTCCCGTGCGCAAAGGGGCACACATTACGGGGGTCTATCAAATTTTCAATTAGAAGTCTTTGCTGTCAAAGTTTCTTTCGCAGACTGCAAATGGTCTTGTTGTCGCGGGCAAAATAGTTGACCTCGTCCATGAGAGAATAGATGAGTTTGAGCCCCAGACCGCCTGCTTTTCGTTCATGAATCAACTCATCGAGTGATTTTTCCATGGCATCATCCAACTCATCGTTGTCAATCACTCCCACATCGCTGATTTCAACCGTAAGCTGCTTTTCTTCCCTGCGCACTTCGAGGCGAAGGACCTTGCTTACATCGCAGTTGTTGCCGTGGATAATGGCATTGGCACAGGCCTCGTCTACGGCCAGCACGATTTCGTGTTTGACTCCCTCGGCTACCTGAAACCCCGAAAGGGTGGCGTAGAGAAAGCGCCTGATATCCGCCAGTTTGGAAGGCGTACAGGTGGTGGTAAATTCAGACTTCATGGAGTTGATTTTTGGCCTGGGTAAAATCGTGGGTGATGGCTACTACTTTTTGCAGGCCCAGGATATTGAATACACTTTCCACGTTTTCGCGGAGGTGATAAAATACAAATTTCCCGTTGTGGCTTTTCAGCTCACTGATGTAGCTGATAAAAACACCCAAGCCGGCTGATGAAATATATTCGAGTTGCCTGCAATCCACGGCAATCTTGTAGTATCCGTCCGCAATGGCTTTGCTGATGATACGATCGAGGTTGATGGCCCCGTTGGCATCCAACTCTCCGACAAGGGAGATTTTCAGGGCGTCTTCGCTGAGTTTGCTTATTATTTCCATTTTTTCTCCGCTTTAGTTGTGATTTTTATTTTGTCCGTTCGCTTTTATTTTGATGGTCATCAGGCTCATGTCATCGCGAATGCTGCTGCCGCTAAAGGACTGCACTTCCCGCAGAATTTTTTTGTTCAGGCTTTTGCTGTCCAGCTCCATGTTGAGGTAAATACAATCACGCAGTCTTTCGTAGCCAAATTCTTCAAAAGCATCGGGGGTTCTCGACTCTACAATGCCATCGGTATACAAAACAATGATATCTCCGGCATGCAGTTTCACTTTGCGACTCATCAGGGTCTTGTCAAAACTTTCCCCGTTGATAATGCCGAGGCCGAGTCCGTCATCCTGCAGGGTATGTATTTTATGCTCTTTGGCATTGTAGTGTATGAGCGGACAATGCCCTCCCCGGACGTAGCGCAGCTCCTGTTTATCGAGATCGATCACCGCATAAAGCACGGTGATAAACATTCCTTTGTCAAAGCAGCGATTGACCGCCCGGTTGGCGAGGGAGAGAAATTCTTCGGGTTCCGGATCGCTGAGCATCAGCGACTGAAAGATGCCTTTCATCTCGGCTACATGCAGTGCGGCCGGGGTGCCTTTGCCCGATACATCGGCCATGAGTACGGCTATGGACTGATCTTTCATCACATGGCAATCGTAGTAGTCGCCTCCTATTTCTTCGGCAGAGATACCGTCCGCTGCGATATCGGCTTTTTTGCTGAGCGGAAATGCCTTCGGCAGCAGGCGTTTTTGCATTTCGCGGCCGATGGAAATGTCTTTTTCGAGCCGGGCTTTTGCGGCCACTTCCTGCAGGGTGCATACATGGCTGGCCGATAGCCGGGTGTGCCCCACAAAATGGCTGACCTCGCGGGCAAGGTGTTCATTCAGTCCGTTGGGTACTTCGAAACCCAGGCAGAGACGCCATTCGCTGCCGTCTTGCAAAGAAAAGGGATAAATGGCCAGAGAACGTATGGAAAGCACATGATTGCCCAGCACCGGATCTTTCTCCAGATCACGGACAAAAAGAAAATCTTTGGCCCGGTCGAGCTGAAAGTGGCCCGGATGGGCATGCAGCGAGTAGTCTATTCTCTTAATATCATTCAGGGAGATGCCTTCCACAATGGGATAGCCGTTTTCGGGGCTTTCGTTGTTGACACGGGTTACCCATGCCGCACTGGCCGAGGAGGAACTTCGGGTTTGCCGGGCAAGGGTAGCAAGAAGCGTATGCAGGTCATGGGTTTTTTCTGCTTCAAGGCCGACTTCGATCAGATGTTTTTTTTCTGCCTCGCGAATATCCAGGATGGCCGCCACCGGCAGGTGAAAAAGAAGAAAGAGTGCGGAAATCAGGCTGAACCCGAGGGTCAGGAATCCGGTGAGCACCACATAATGGCTTTCAGCCGTATGGATCGGGAGTTCATAGTGCAGTTCGGGAAAGAAAGTTTTCAGCAAAAGGATGCCGCTCAAAAAACTCAGGGCCAGCAGATAAAAGAGGGTGGACTTTCGAAGTTTACTGTCCAAACTGACGAGCCAGTCGACCCTGAAAAGCAATGAAAGACCGGCAGCCCCGGCTGTGGCAAACAGGGCATAGTTGAGCAGCGGAATGTCAAGGCCCCATGCCTGCAAAATGGGAAGAGCTGCCAGGCAGGTATAGAGGAGCAGGAGTGCTTTTCGAGAACGTGCAGACCCCTGCCGGCCGATGATTTGATAGCCCGCAACTGCCCCGGCCGTAAAGTAGAAAACGAGAAAAGCAGACTGCAGGCCTTTCATGATGAGCAGCCAGCGCGAAGGTGCCGCAGTGGCGGCCTCCCGGGGCATGAGCACCGCGGGCAGAAGAAGCAAAGCAAGCGTGATCAGACCGAGCACGCTGAGGCGGAGCAAATGCTCGGCCGCATGAAAACTGCCAAGCCCCGCAAGCAGCTGCCTGACAAGGAAAAAGGTGCCCAGGTAGAACGCAGCTTCGGTAAAGGCCTGCAAATTGGGCAGGTAAACAGGAGCCCGGTATCCCGCCAGGAAAAGCATTAACAGCCCAAAACTTCCGAGCGTGATCAATCCGGCCAGCCAGGTGAGCGATAGTGAATGAGCGATAGGGTTTTTCATGGTATACCAAAATCGAAAATACCCCTTAGGCGGGCATGACGCTCAGCCCTTTATTAACAGAAGTGCAGGAAACGGGCCCTTCTTGTCTACTATTTCAAGCGATTCTTTTAGAAGAGAATGCCCAGGCGAAGGCCGATATTTCTCAGACTTATTTTGTCATTAAAATAGGAAGCCCTGGAAATATCCGTAAATCCGTTGTTATAATACAGGCCGGCCATGACGGCAGTAGCACCACCCAAAGAATATTCAATTCCGGCACCTACATGAAGAGACAAGTTGAAAAGTTTGCTTGTTTCATTCTTCCTATTTTTGAAATTATAGGCATCATCAGGATTGTCTGCCTTTTGGTCGTATCTTGATGCAATCAGCAGGCCGGGGACAAAGCCCATCTGTCCGTAATACGTGATATAGCCTACTTCGTTGGTCCGCAAACGCAAAGTCAATGGAATTTCAACATATTGTAATTTGAGTTTTTGGGTGGCAGTGTAGCTTATGGCACCGTCAAGGCGCGTTATATTCTCAAAAGTGACATTGGCCATTCGGTGCGTAATTCCCGTACTGAAAGCATACCTTTCCACCTCTCCGAGGGTGAAATCAACAAGCAAACCGTAGTTGAGCCCTACGGACACCCCTCCCGAACTGATATTGCTGGCGAGGATGCGCGTAAAATTAAATTCGGGCGAAGCCGTTAACCCAAAACGGAATTGCTGGGCACTGAGGAAATGAAACGAGAGTAGAAAAATCAATGCAAAGAAAGCCTTTCTCATAATTTTACAATTTTGGTGATTAATCAGAGGACCACTTTTAAAAATGAATTTCAAAAATAAAACAATTTGTCTGATGCTCCCGCTGCTTTTTGCGGGCTTCTTGTCGTGTAATAAACCACGGGAAATACCGGTGCCGGATGTAGCGCACATAGACGTCAATTTGAATTTCATACGCCTTGACAGGATATTGAAGCAGGCAGATACGGCCGCCCCCTATGCGCCCCTGCCCCGGCTGGCTCAGGATTATCCCGGCATTTACGAATGTTATACGGGAAACATTTTGGGCTTTTTGCCCCACCGGGGGCAGGCGAAACCCGATCTGAAAGAAATTTCGGCTTACCTCAATTATCCGGGATTCAAAGCCGCCATGGACAGTGTGGCACGGGCATTTCCCGAGCTGGATGCGGTGCAGGAGGAACTGCATCAGGCGTTCAGGTACATGCGCTATCATCTGCCGCAGCGCCCGATTCCCGATGTCTTTACCTTTGTGTCCGAATACCGCTATGGTGCCGTCACCTGCTACGACTCCCTGCTTGGCATCGGCCTCGATATGTATCTCGGCAAAGATTTCACTTTTTATCCGGCCCTGGGGTATCCCCAATACATCATGAGGCGTATGACTCCGGAATTTATAGTTCGCGATGCCATGATGAGCCTGGCCCAGAATGATTTTGGCAGGGATGTTACCAGTGACCTTCTTCTCGATCGCATGATTCATCAGGGAAAATTGCTGTACTACCTCGATTTGACATTGCCCGAAACCCCGGATAGCATCAAAATCGGATACAGCGCAGCCGAACTGCAATGGTGCAAAGAAAATGAAGCGGAGATATGGGCCTATTTTCTGGAGGATGACCGGCTCTTTATGAACGATCGCATCCGGGGAAGCCACTACATAAGCACCGGCCCCTCGACCATGGGCATGCCACCCGAGGCACCCGGAAATGTAGGTTCCTGGGTGGGCTGGCAGATCGTGAGGGAGTTTATGTGGCAAAATCCGGAGATCAGTCTTGCGGAGCTGATGCAAATGCAAAACGGGCAGAAAATCCTCCGCCTGAGTGCTTACAAGCCCTGAAGCATTTTCGATTCAACTCCCGGGATCTGTGCTGCGGTCTTTTTCCGATGCGGCCAAAGTGACTTCCGTCAGGGCCCGGTCGTATTGGTCGATGAGGGTTTGCCAGTCGTAGCGGGCCACAAATTGCTCTGTTTTCTGTTTTCGCAGGAGCTGGATGCTGAAGAGGCGCTGTTGGAGGCGATTGGCCAGTTCGCGCTCATCATCTTCCGGGTAAAAGAAGCTGGCGTGAAGAGATTCGGGAACATGGCCGGGGTATGCCAGGCGAAGGGGCAGGAGGGGTTTCACATTGCAATACATGGCTTCCACTACGCTGCCGCCAAAGAAATCCTGAATGGATGTGACCGGCAAAATATCGGACAGGCATAGCCAGCGGGCGTATTCTTCAAAGCTTTCGGCATAGCCGAAGTGCAGCAATTCTTCCTGAAAAAAGTGGCGGGCCTCATCAAAAACAGGCGGGTACTTTTCGCTCCGGCTGCCGAGGACAATCAGGTGAAACGCTACGCCCCGCTCTTTGAGCATCTTCAAGACCCGGAAGAAGGACTCCGGAGCCTTGTCATATTCCCAGCGATGATTCCAGAGGATGACCCCTCTTTTCGGCCGCTCCCTTTTTTCCTCTTTCACCGGGTCAAATTTTTTCAAATCCATGCCGAGGGGCAACACCCGCGATTTCTTTTCTATGATCTCGATGCCCTCCTTGTTGTTGGGGGGCGGAAAGGATTTGAGAAATCCGGGCAGGGCATTGCAAAAGCTCTCGCGATGATAGGGGGAGTTGAAAAAGACCCGGTCGGCCAGAAGGGCAGAACTGTAGTTGATAAAGGCATAATGATGATCGCGGGCATTCTGCACGTCTCGATCCTGTGGCGACCAGGGATAGGTGAGTTGATTTTCGTGGAAGTAGAGCGCCACGGGGGTCGAGGCGCTTCTGCTGCGGGTCAGTGCCAGAAAGAGCCCCAGGTCGAGCATATCACTGGCCAGTATCAGATCGGCTTGCCGGGAGGTCTCGAGGAAACGCCCGGCCAGCGTGACGGCAGCACCGTGCATGCGCCACTTCCAATGTCTGCCGGGCAGCGTAAAAAGCTCGATTTCGTGGCTGCTGTATCTTACAAGGCCCTCGGCCCATTGGCGGTGAGACCCCCCGAAAAAGGGTTCAATGAGCGCAATTTTCATATCTTTCGATGCCTTTAAATAATTTGTAAAAAGAGGGCCGTTTGAAGATAAAATATTTTCCATGAAAAAGATATCCGTTCTCATTTCCGTGTTTTTGTTCTCCACAATGCTTTCTGCTCAGGAAGGTATTTACCAATTTAAAATGCCGGACATACAGGGCGACACGCATTCCTTTTCGGAATACCGGGGCAAGGTGCTGCTTATCGTCAATGTGGCGAGCAAATGCGGCTATACGCCCCAGTATGAGGCATTGCAGGCCTTGTATGAGACGTATCGCGACCGGGGACTGCTCGTGCTTGCCTTTCCGGCCAATGATTTCCTGAAGCAGGAGCCCGGCAGCGATGCCGAAATTCTGGAGTTCTGCCGTACGAAATATGGTGTCAGCTTTCCTGTTTTTTCGAAAATCCATGTAAAAGGGAAGAAAATACACCCGCTTTATCGCTATCTGCGCGAGGAGAGCGGCCGTGATGTAAAGTGGAATTTTCAGAAATACCTGATCGACCGCAATGGGAAAATTGTCAAAGTCTTTGCCCCGAAAATGAAGCCCGACTCGGAAGAAATGGTAAATGCGATAGAATCAATTCTGAACTGAAGTGCCCGTATCGGGATGAAAGGTGAATAGCACGGGAAGCTCAACCAGCACCGGAACGGGAAAGCCATCGATTTTGCCGGGGGTCCATGGCGGCATAAGGCGAAGCATCCGGATGACCGCAGAATCGCAATCGGGGCTCAGGCTTTCTTCGATTCGGTATTGCTCGGCCCCGCCTTCGCGGTTGATCACAAATCGGACCAGCACCTGTCCTTGAAGGCTGTCAGCCAGGGCCGATTCGGGGTATTCAAGGTGTGTCTGAATGAATTCGGGCAAATCACCGCGAAAGACAGGCGTTTCGTCCACATCGTTAGCTCCGAAAATCTGATTCTTTTTTTCTCCGCAAGCCGCAGCAAGAAGTGCCAGGGCAAAGAGTGTGATGCCAAACTTTTTAAACATTTTTCTTTTCTATTATTTTTTTGTAAGTAGTCATCAGCTATTAACTTAGGCGCTCCTTCCCTTTTGTGATACACTCGAATTTACGATTTCTTTTAAGGTTTGCCGCAGGGCGGGCGCTAAGAAATTGTATATAGCCGGAAAGGCAAAAGAATTAACAAAAACTTAAAAGCAAAACAAAACTTTGATTACACAATTACAAAGCCATACGATCTTCCTTTTCGGCATGCAGCCGTACTTTTGCACCGAGAATTTCAAACCTCTTTTTTTAACTAAATCAATATTGCTATGAAAAAAAGTCTACCTGTATTAGGACGCAGGCCACGGACTTTGGGTGCCATGCTGGCAACAGCTCTTATGCTGTTATTTGCAACCGCACTCAATGCCCAGATTACCGTAAGCGGAGTGGTGATGGATGCCGAAACCGGTGAAACACTGGTGGGGGCAAACATTTTAGTGGAAGGAAGCAACATGGGAACAGCCACTGACATTAACGGGGAATTTGTCCTCGAAAATGTACCGCAGAATGCAAAAATCACGGCCTCCATGGTGGGGTACAACCCTCAGACCAAAGCGGCTTCTCCTCATCTGAAATTTGAGCTTGAAGCCGGAATGCTTGAACTGACGACCCTTGAGATCGTAGCCAGCCGTGCCGATCGCGAAACACCCTTTGCCTTTACCAACCTGGGCAAAAAGGAAGTGACGGATCGTTTGGGTTCGCGGGATTTGCCGATGGTTTTAAACACGGCACCTTCCGTGTATGCAACCAACCAGGGTGGTGGAGCCGGTGACTCACGCATCAATGTCCGCGGATTCAATCAGAGAAATGTGGCCATCATGATCAACGGGGTGCCTGTGAACGACATGGAAAACGGATGGGTGTACTGGTCCAACTGGGACGGTGTGGGTGATGCCACTTCTTCCATCCAACTACAGCGCGGACTGAGCTCCGTCAACCTGGCTACTCCTTCTATCGGGGGTACGCTGAACATCATTACCGACCCGGCCGCTCAGGTCAGGGGAGGCTCCGTAAGGTCAGAGTACGGAAGCTGGGGCTTTCAAAAAACAACCGTATCTCTTCACTCGGGATTGATCAACGATAAATGGGCATTCAGCGGTACCATGGTCAGAAAAACCGGAGACGGATTTTACGAAGGAACCTATACCGATGCCTGGGCCTACTATTTCGGAGCATCTTTTAAAGCTTCGGACAAAGACCGTTTTGAGTTTTTTGCCATCGGTGCCCCGCAACGTCACGGGCAAAACCTTTACAAGCAAAACATAGCCGCATACAGCGAAGAGTTTGCGAGAAGCCTTCCTGATTATGACCCGGCCGCGCTCGATAAATTCAGAGAGCAGGGGCGTTCTTTTAACCAAAACTATGCTCCCGTGAGCCCGACTTATCGCGGCAAGCAATATTATGATATGTACCAAAAGTATGATCGTGTCAACCGCTCGGGTGCCAACTTCATTTTGGAAAGAGAAAACTTCTTCCACAAACCGCAACTCAACCTCAACTGGTACCATACCTTTAATAAAAAGCTTCAATGGGCCACTATTGCTTACTGGAGTGGTGGACGCGGTGGCGGAGCCGGCACATATGGCTCTGTGTATAGAAGAGATGCCCTGGGCAACCTCGGTGATGATGACTATAAATTTTACTACGGGCCTTCACCATGGACATGGGACTGGGATGCCACCATCGCTGTCAATCAGGCCGATTCGGGTACCTATTATGTAGATAAGAGAGCTATAGAAAAGGAAGCGGGCCAGTCGATCGGTATTCTGCGCAGCAGCCGGAACAATCAATATACGATCGGGGCGATATCCAAGCTTTACTATGATGTAAATGAGAATCTTCAGGTTTTGGTGGGCATCGACTGGCGTACCGCACAAATTCAGCATTACCGCGAAGTAAGAGACTTGTTAGGCGGGCAGTACTTTGTCTTCAGAGGCAATGACTTTGATACGGACCCCGAATCGTGGAAAAAAGGACTGGGAGATAAGATCGCTTATGACTTTACAAATACGGTAGATTGGTTGGGTGCATATGCACAGGCGCAATACACTACTGAAAAACTGTCGATTTTCAGTATGGTGGGATGGAATACAATCAAATATACGCACGTAAATCACTTTATTAATGCACGAGATGATGGCAATCCCAATACCGATTTTAATGAAAAAGGGGAACTGATTGCCAATAGTCCGAGCCTGGCAGGGTATCAGGCCAAGGGGGGTATTATGTATAAGGCAAGTACAAACTTCAGTTTTTATGCAAATGCCGGATATGTATCAAAAACGCCCATATTTGATGGTGTTATCAATGACAGAACCGGTCAGGTATTCGAAAACCCCGAGAATGAAAAGTTCAGTTCAATCGAGATTGGCGTAGACGGGCAATTTGCCGATGGAAAGATTGCCACCAAAGTAAATTATTACAATACGACCTGGAAGGATCGCACGCAGGTGCGCGGAATTACGCTGCAAGACGGGTCGGAGGGGGCCGTATATATTCGGGGAATGAACTCAAAACACTCGGGTGTGGAAATCGAAACGGCATGGAAGCCGGGCAGTTTCTTCCGGCTTGATCTTTCTGCATCTTTCGGAAACTGGAAGTTTACCAATGACGTATCCGGAAGTTATACGACCTACGTGGATGACTCGATTGTTACGGAGTCTTACAATTATTATGTGAAGGATTTGAAAGTGGGGGATGCTCCGCAGACACAGCTCGCCCTTTCACCTTCTTTCTTTCCGGCCAAAGGCCTCATGCTGCAGTTTGTATATCGTTACTATGCCAGAAATTATGCAGACTGGGATCCCTTTAGCAGGGATGATGAGAATGACAGAGTGCAAAGCTGGAAAGCTCCCAACTACGGGGTGGTTGATTTTCACACCCGCTACACCCTGCCTTTGGGTGTGAAAGGAATGAAAGCCGAAGTTTTTGCACATGTGTTTAACCTTATGAATAACCTCTTTATTCAAGATGCGGTTGACAACAGCCGTTACAATGCTTTTGACGGAGACCATGATGCCGATGATGCAGAAGTGTTTTTCGGGATTCCCAGGAATATAAATGCCGGATTCCGGATTACTTTCTGACCCGGTTTTTCGATAAAATCAAAATGCGGCATGGCCTCCGGGCGATGCCGCATTTTTTTTACCCCTGCTCAATGTGGCGAAGCAGTGCCTGATAATATCTTTTGTCGCTCCGGTAAGCCGGATGATAAGAAAAGAGGGACTGCAAAGCCTGCCGGCAGTAGTAGGCCGCCAGCTCCTTTTGGCCGAGTTCTGCTTTGATGGCTGCAATAAATCCGTGAATGTAAGCTTTGATGTAATCGTTGTTTCTGCGTGCAATCCGCAGTGCGTAGCGTGCCGTCTGCAGGGCCTGGTAAAGGTGCTTCTCGCGATAGTGCTCCAGGGCCCTGTCAAAAATGGAACGGGCTTTCTCTTTTTGTGAAGCCTTGCCTGTCAGTGTCTGTTGATTTTTCATAGCGTATTGTTTTGATTCAAAGATGAGAAGCCGCTCCGCAGCCTATTTGATGTGTGAATATTTTTTCAGAAGCAGGCATCCTTACTTGGAAAGCCTTCCCCCTCAGCCTTATATTTGCAGGAAAGAAAGCGGATATGATTGAAGCGTTTAAAAACCTGAGCCGGGAAGAGCAGGACTATCTCCTGAAAGTACCCGTGATGCTGGCCATTCTCATTGCAGGAGTCGATGACGACATTGACGACCGGGAGATGGAATCTGCCAGAAAGTGGGCCCAATACAAAAGAATTACAAGCGACCCCTTGCTGATACCCTACTACGAACTGGTGTATAAGCACTTCGAAGAGAATATGGAATCGCTGATTATGGATTATCCTTCCATGGCCTCCTTGCGCAATCCCATCATTAAAAAAGAGCTCGAAAAGATAAACCCGCTTTTTGAGAAGCTTGATCCGGAGTTTGCCGTTGCCCTCTACGAAAGCCTGAGACGCTATGCCAAATATGTAGCGGAAGCTTCCGGAGGATTCCTCGGCTTTTTTAAGGTGAGTCCCGAGGAAAAAGAATTGCTTGACCTGCCCATGATCAAGAATCCGGCCGGAGAAAAATGAAAAAGCGCAGCCGGTCTGCGGCATTTGCCATCTCCGATGTGCACGGATGTGCTTCCACATTCGCTGCTTTGCTTTTTGAGAAATTAAACATTCAGGCGGGTGACCGTCTTTTTCTTCTGGGCGATATGATCAACCGGGGGCCGGAGTCCCGCTCTGTGCTTGACATGATATTCCATCTCGAAGAGGAGGGTGTACGGCTTAGCTACTTGCGCGGCAACCACGAAGAGATATTGCTACAGGCCGCTGAAAGCGGGCAAATGGAGCAATTGCTGCGCTATGGCGGAGCGGCTACCTTGAAGAGCTTTGAAGTGGAAATCCCGGCCGAAATCCCCGAAAAGTACCTGGCTTTGATTTCCCGCAGCAAATTCCACACCCATTACCGGGACTTTATTCTGGTACATGCAGGCTTGAATCTGAGTATTGATGATCCTTTTTCCGACAAAGAGGCCATGCTCTGGATTCGTGAAATGCCAGAGAAAAGCGCTAAACTGCAAGGGCTGACGATCGTGCACGGCCATACCCCCCGGGACAAGGAGCAGATAAAAAATCAACTAAAAAAAGGGAAGCGGCCGCCAATCATCAATATTGATGCGGGCTGTGTGTATGAGCGGCCCGGGAGCCGTCTTTGTGCTTTCGACCTTGACAGGGAGGAGTTTACATTTGCCCGCAACAGAGATCACTGAAGCTACTCAATATCGGTGCTCAGTTTAAAACGCAGTATGCGGTTGTTCCCCTTGTCGGCCACATAAACCGTCTTTTTGAAATAACAGACGCCCGAAGGGTCGATAAACTGAAACGGTCCGCTGCCCTCGCCTCCGAATGAAGCCAGTATCTGTTTCGTGAAATTGCCCGTGGGCGGAGGATTCACTCCTTCGTAACCGCTTTGCGTAAACTGGAAAAGAGAGTCGAGTTCGGTATCGACAATGAAAATATAACCCGTGGCATCGGGGGCAATGAAGATATCGGCCGGCTGTTTGAATCGATTGGGCTGGTATAGAAAACGGCTGGCTTTTGAAGTGTCCTGTTCGATAAGGGCCGGATTTTCAAGATATACGATACCGGCAGCAGGGTCTTCGACTTTTCGAATCCAGAGGGCTTTGTACACTGCGTTTTCCTTGCCCTGCAGGATGAGGAAGTCTTCGCTTTCATTCACCCCGAAAATGCGCTGCGGAGGTGCGGCAAAAGTAGCAATGGCGCTGGGGTCGAGGACGGACTTCAGACTGGATGTTTTGGGGTTGAGGCCATTGGCATATCCGATATTCTCACCGTTCTCGTCAAAAAACAACACCGCATTGTCGGGGCGCGAGATGGAGGCCAGATCATTGCGCGGGCCGCTGCGGGTCACGTAAAGCACATTCACCGAATTGGTGGCCAGGCCCGTAAAACGTACGGCCTCGTCATCGGCACCGCGGAATGCCGTGTTTTGCCGGCTTTTGTCGGCAAATGGGTGAATGAGGGTATCAAGAATCTGCACCGGAGCCGAACCGGCCGTGTTTGCAAGATGATAAATGGCGCTAAGCTTGCGCATGCTTCCGTCCACTTCCTTTTCTACCTCCCCGATGACGTAGGTATGTAGACGTCTGTCCTGAATCACATCGCTGGCCCCCGGTATGGCGATGGTCCTTTGCAGTGCGCCTGTCTGGTCCATCACATTCAGGCCGTTGTCGTCTATCACGTAAATCATCTCATCGTAGCCGACATAGACATCCACCGGGTTGCTGAAAAAATCCCAGATCGGCAAAATGGGCACATAGCCGACCTCCGAAGGATTCAGGCGGGGGTCAATGGCCCCTTCTTTGAAAATTTCCTTTACCGTTTCATCCTGCTTTTTGCCCAGCAGGAAATCGCAGGAGGCTCCCTGAAAAGCCAGGTAGAGCAAAATCAGGGGCAATATGCTTTTTTTCTTTTTCATCGCAGTGATATTCCCATGGTGAAACGGTGGCTCATGCCCAGTCGTGTTTTGTGCAGGTAGCCATAGTCAAAACGCAAACGGCCGAAGCTTCTTTTCAGGTCAATGCCGAAGCCAAAGGATGGCAGACCGGACTCATCCATCCCGAGCAGGTAGCCGGCCCTGAGGTAGAGGAGGTGATTCCAGAAGTATTCCGTGCCGATCCCGAGGGTTTCGTTGTTGTCGGTCGGGTGATTCAGTTGCAGGGCCAGTGTCCAGCGGTTTCGTTCGTTCAAAACGGGATCCCACGAGAAGCCCAGGCGGAAAACCGATGGAATGGAAATGGACTCGAAATCGCTGACCTGTGTATTGCCTGCCAGGGTCACTTTGTCGATGCTGCCGCGGGGTGTGGTGTTGAATCCGAAATTGCTCACGCCCACGGCAAAGTGGGTATTGGCCAGGCCCACATCATACTGGAATCCGAAATCGAAGACCAGGCCGTGTGTGTTGATGCCGGCAATGCCTTCATAGATGTATTTGGAGGTAATGCCAAACTGAAACTGATCGGTAAGCTTGCGGGCCAGCGTCAGGCCGAGGGCCATGTCCGTGGTGCGGAAAGTCTGGCCGGTTCCCTGCGGCATAAATTCCGTGGTGACGGGCATATCTCCCGAATTGAGATAGACCATTCCCAGCCCGAGGTAGGTGTCGGAGCCCAACGCCCTGACAACCCCGATGTGCTGCAGGGTAATGTTTGAGAAGTATTGATTGTGTCCGCCTGAAAAGTGCCAGTCGAAAGTGTCGACACCTGCAATGCCGGCCGGGTTCCAGAAAAGGGCCGATACATCGTCCACCGTGCTGATATAGCTTTCGGCCATGCCTGCCGAGCGGGCATCGGGGCCGATTTTCAGAAACTGAAAGCCGGTTGTGCCCGTGCGGCTGTCGCCAAATGACGGAAGTATCTGGGCCTTCAAAAGGAGCAAAGGGCTCAGAATCAGGAAAGATATGATCAAAATACGTCTGTACATGAAGGGTTCAAAATTATTGAAAATATTGACTGCACGACAGATAAGGAGTCATTTATTTTGCCCCGTCACTTCTTTCTCTAATTTTGAATGAATAAAATGAAACAGCTATGATGGAATGGATGGATCAGGCCATACAGGCCTATGCCGGGGAACACACTTCGCCCGAGCCTGCCGTATTGGCGGAGTTGAGCCGCCTCACACATGAAAAAGTGCATAGCCCGCAGATGCTCTCGGGCCATTTGCAGGGGCGTTTTCTTGCGCTGCTGAGTCGTCTTCTGTCCCCCTCGCTGATTTTGGAAATCGGCACCTACACGGGCTATTCGGCCATATGCCTGGCCGAAGGTTTGCGCCCCGGAGGAAAATTGATCACCCTGGACAACGACCCGCAGGTAACGGATATCGCCCGAAGATTTTTTGAAAAGGCGGGCCTTGCCTCGCAGATTGATATCCGCCTCGGAGAAGCCTTGCAACTGATACCCGGCATTGAGGGAAGCATGGATATGGTCTTTATTGATGCCGACAAGCGCAATTATTCAAAGTACTTTGATCTGGTCGTTGACCGCGTACGCAAAGGCGGACTTATCGTTGCCGACAATGTGCTCTGGAGCGGAAGAGTGACAAAGGAGGAAAAAGACAAGCAAACGGCAGCACTGGATGCGTACAACAAAAAAGTATTGGCCGATAAGCGGGTGACTGCATTGTTGCTGCCCGTGCGAGACGGCCTCAATATTGCCCAGAAAATTGTATAGCAGGCACTAAGCGGTGTGCAAGTAGAGTTGGATAGGGCGGCTGTCCGCTTATTTTTGTAAAATGCGAAAATCCGTTTCATTCCCGCTTTCTTTCTTTTTGCTTCTGCTTTCCGCTTCGGGGCTGAAGGCCCAGGGCAGCCTCCGTACCGAGGATTACATAGCCCTTTACAAGGACGTGGCCGTTAGTGAAATGTATCGTACCGGAATTCCGGCCAGCATCACACTGGCCCAGGGTATTCTGGAAAGCGGCTCGGGAAACAGCCGTCTGGCTGTGGAGGCCAACAATCATTTCGGCATCAAATGCCACGAGTGGAACGGTGATTTTATCCGCGAAGATGACGATGCCGCCAATGAATGTTTTCGCAAATATGAGGATGCCATGCAATCCTACATTGACCACTCCGAATTTTTGATGAGCCGTTCGCGCTATGCCTTTTTGTTTGACTATAGCCGCAGCGACTACAAGCGCTGGGCACACGGCCTCAGGAAAGCCGGCTATGCCACCAATCCGAGATATGCCCACATTCTGATTGATCTGATCGACCGCTACGATTTGCACCGTTTTGATACGGCTGCCGACCCGCAGCTGGTATATCACCCCGGCCCGCTGCCCGATGACCCGGTGGCCGCGAAAAACGAAAGTCCCCGGACGGAATATCCGAAGGGAATCTTCGAAAACAACCGTGTAAAGTATGTCATACTTCAGCCCGGGGCCAGTCTTGCTTCCGTTGCCGCAGCTTACGATATCCGGCCGGGGCGTCTGATGCGCTACAATGACCTGGGCGATGGGCGAAAGCCTGCACCGGGTTCTTTCATTTATCTCCAGCCCAAACGCAAATCCGGACGACAGAAAAAATACCGCGTGAAGGAAGGGGATGATATGTATTCCATTTCACAGAACTTTGCCGTCCGCCTCGAAAAACTCTATGAACGCAATAAGATGCAGGCCGGGGAAGAACCCGTGGCGGGCGAAACGATCTATCTGAGGGGAAAAAGAAAAAGCCCGCCCCGCCTGCGAAACGAAGAGCCGGAGCCCCTAGTTGGCAAGCCGGCAGCCGGGAATGATCTACCCCTGATAAAAGAGAACCCGCGTCCGGCAGCCGGCACCGGTGTGGATACGATCACGCCACTGCGCAGGGCAAATCAGCAGGACCCTTATCAGGACCTGAAAGAGGAAAAGGGGAAATACCTCTATCCCGGGGACGCGGAACCGGCAATGAAGGCAGACGCCCCGGGCAGCGGCAGAAATGAAATGGAGGGCCCGGCAGTGGAAAAGGAAACCTGGCTCTATCATACGGTAGAACCCGGGCAGACCCTTTATGCTATCTCGAGAATGTATGAAGTAAAGGTGGAGCAGATAAAAAATTGGAATGACCTGAAGGACAATACCATTAAAGCCGGTGAAACGCTGATAGTAGGAATGAGCGAATGAATTAGTTTTGCGAAATGAAGAATATCACGATTCGAGACAAGGAATTTACTCCGTTTATTTCATATGATGAGATAGAAATACGCATCCGCGAGCTCGCCCGCAGGGTGAACGAAGATTATGCAGAGCGTGAACCGCTTTTTCTGGCCATTTTGAACGGCTCCTTCATGTTTGCTGCCGATCTCTTTAAATATCTGGATATCTCCTGCGCCATTTCCTTTATCAAACTGGCTTCGTACAAAGGCACCACATCCACGGGCACGGTCGTCAGCCTGATCGGGCTGGACGAAAGCCTGAAAAACCGGGATGTCATCGTTCTTGAAGACATTGTGGACACCGGAAAGACCCTTTCCAACCTTCTTCCGTCCATCGAGGAGCACAGTCCCGCATCGCTCCGGGTGATGACCCTGCTCAACAAACCCGATGCGCGAACCCATCAGGTGCAGGTCGATTACGTGGGATTCGATATCCCCGATAAATTCATTGTCGGCTTTGGCCTGGATTATGACGGACTTGCCCGCAACCTCCGCGATATCTATCAGCTGGTAGAGTGATGGCCGTTCCGAATAAATTTGCTCCGTCATCCAATTTCTGCAGGGCAGCTATTGGATGATCACCGGAACACTCTCGGAGTAATCATCGGCATCAAACTGAAGCAGGTAAAGGCCTTTCCCGTATGGACCCAGCTGTATCCGCTCAGTCGTCCTGTTCCCGGCCACTATGCTGCGGGTGATGAGCAGCCTGCCCCTGGCATCATACACCCTCAGCCGGTATTTCAAAAGATGATTCCCCCGGTGATCAATGTAGATATCTCCACTGCCCGGATTGGGATAGACCGTGAAGCGATTTTCCTTTACGCCTTCATCGACCGTCATCGGGTAGCCCACGGTAAATGACTGTGCGATTTGGGCTCCGAAATTGGGCTGAAACTGCCGGAGTGTGGAGAATCCGTCCATCAGCCGGGCATAGCCGTTTCCGTCATTGTTGGCAAAGAAACTCAACCCGTCACCCCCGCGGTCGTAAAGCACCAGGCGGTAGCAGCCCGTATCCAGCCTGAGGGTGTCTTTGTAGAGGGTGTTGGACTTAAAGTTGTCTCCGCTTTTGACCACATTGCCATCCTGGTCAAAGATTTTGTAATGGCTTTCATTGCCGGCTGCATTGGTGCGCAGCCAGAATATCAGGGTGGGCGGATATTGGGGGACTTTCTCAAACTCCGTTTTCATCATGTCATTTTCGGGGTGTTCGTCTGCCACCCCGTTCGGATTTTCCGTCTTTGCCACAAATACGGCTCTCCCGCTCCACGATCCGAAGTTGGCCAGCGGCAGGGTCACTTCTTCGCTTTCCATGAATGCCAGATTTCCGCTCCACTGATAGCTGTGCATCTCAGTGTTTTCCACTCCGTAGCGTATGGTGAGCGATTTGAGCACCTCGCTGCCGCTGTTGCGTATGCGCACTACCGGATTGGAGCAGATGGGATTGAAGCGCTTGTAATAGGCCCATTTGTTGGGAGAAATAATCATCTCCATTTCCGCATCATTTCGGAAATTGGGAGCACCGTAAGTGATTAACTGAGCTTCGATGCGCCAGTACGGTGCCGAGCCCTGCCCGTTCCAGTTGTATCCCGCTTCCATATCGTAATCTATGCCGATAGAGTCACCGGGCGTATAGAAGGGTGTCAGTTCATATTCATCCACATTTACTTCGGCACCGGGGCACCAGTTCGTACGACTGTAAATCCAGGTACCTCCTTGCGGATAGACGGGATTCATGTCGCAATTGTCGCGCCACAGGTATTGCCCGTAGCGTTTGCTGCCGTTCACTTTGATGTCGTTGTTGGTCGGGCAAAACTCCGCGCAGTTGCGGTTTCCTCCGAATCCGTGTCCCGTATTGGTGATGCGTAGTTTCGCTCCTTTTTCATCCTCGCGGGTTTGAAAAGTTTTCGCTACCAGAAACTCCGTCTCCAGGGAAGCATCATAGCGGTGTCCTCCGGTATATACATTTCTGATTCGTTTGACATCACGGGGCGGGGTGCCCTTGATCATGACAAACTTCATATCCAGAAACTCCTGATTGTTGCCGGCAGACAATTCCACCGAATCGGCAAGGAGGGGAGCAAAGTCGGTGACATCAATTTTCCAGGTGAAGCCTTCTCCGTCTCCCTGGGCCCCGAGGTCGAGACCTATGCCGTAAGGTGTGATGTAGCGCAGGAGTTCATAGCGATTGACCACTTCGAAAGGGGCTCCGTAATAGGGTGCATCGCTTCGATAGATCGTGGTGTCGGGCTTGGCAGGCATCGAGTCGCTGATCTGACCGTTGCCTGCGATGCTGTATTGCATGCCGGGCTCCCACACCATAAGTGTATCGCTGGCGGCAGAGGGGTCTGTCGCTGAGGCGTAAAGCACGAGCGAGAGGGGGTCGCGGACGATGCTGTCGATCACATAGCGTGTGTCATTCTGTGTGCCGGAGATGCCCTGTATGAAGCGGATGGCCGGGCGGAGGGGGCTGCCGGCAAAGTCGCGCTGCAGGGCCTGCCCGGGATGGCGGTGAATACCCGGAAGTCCGAACATGTGTCCGTCAAAGGCCCTCCCCGATTGGTCCTTTGCAAGCGGATGCTGATCCTCGTCAAAAGGATAGTAAACCAGGAGGTGAGCGGGGGCCGGATTGGCCGCGGCCACACTTTGACGGCTCAGCCGGGAAATGTCCTCCGGACTCAGCACGGTGTCCCATACGGCAAATTCATCAATGGCTCCGTCAAAGTTTCCGCTGCCAAAGGCGTTGGCTCCGATAAGGAAAGTGCTGATGCCTGCCATCGATTTTTTCCTGCCGCTGCCTTCGTGCCACTTTGCTCCGTTTTTATATATCCGCATGATGCCCGTGGTCGCATCTTTGGTGAATACCCAGTGATTCCAGGCTCCTTCTGTCTCGGTGCTTGTGGCGGCTTTGTCAATCCGGTCGTAGCCGCTTCCGTCATTTCCTGCATCCCAATATATCCGGCCGTTGCTCCAGGGGAAATGAACATTGAGCAGCCGCTGGCCGTCCGCATTGCGGGCTTCGAAGAGGTAGTCGTTTTGCGGTTGAAAAACGGGGTTGCCTTTGACCCGGATACTGATGCTTACTTTCTGATCAAGGCTTGCCACTGCCCCGGCCGGCACTTCTACATAATCGTTGTCGCGAAAGAAGAGAAAGTGGTCGCTGCCGCCTCGTATGAGCTGCTTTCCGGGGCCCTTGTTCTCGAGCCAAAGGAGATTGGCCTCTCCGGGTGCATAATTGTCGAATGAAAAAGAAAAAAGGATATTGGATTGTCCGTCCCAGTTGAAGGGGGTATCAAAAACGAAGGCCTGCCAGCCGGTATCTGCAAGGGTCGTATTTCGTTCATAGACGGTCAATCCGCCAGCAAGTCCCGAAAGGCCGGGATAAATAGAATCGGTAGTGATGTGGCCTGCTCCGATGCGCAGCTTGCGCAGCGGACTTCCGGCATGGGCTATGCGCAGCTCCAAGCCGTAGATGTTTCCGGGCTGCAAGCCGGCTGCAAGGAGCTCGTCTGCCGTCCAGAGGGAAAAAGACCGGGCAGCTGAAAAATTACTGCTCAGGGGGATATTGCCGGCCACCTGCGCCTTGCCCAAAGTGACCAGGGAAAGGTTTTGCGAATCGCTGATGGCAGCTATTTTTTCGCTGCGGCTGCGAAGGGTCCATACGGGGCTTCTTTTGTATGCAAAAGAATCCGGGGAAGCTCCCTTTACCTCGAAAGAAGGTTGATAATAGAGGGTGCTGTCCATGAGGCCCGTATGTTCGTAGAGGTATGTGTAGGTCAGGTAATCCCACTCACCGCATGGATAATTGTCCTGTGTGGTGCCTTTGTCGCATTTCAGCTTGTAGTAGAGCCATACCTTGCGGTAGCGGTTGCTGTCAGGAGGAAACTGAAACCAGCCCCTCAGGGAAGAGCCGTAGGTAAAGGTTTGAACGGTAAGGGTGTCTTCCGGGCCCCCCTGTGCCGTAAGGAGGGCCGCATTGCCAAGGCAGAAAAAAAGAAGAACAGCCGGCAGAAAGCGTAAGAATCGCAGCATAATTTTGATTTTCAGAATTTTAACGGGTATTAAATATAAAAAGCCTTCGGAACAAATGGCCTTTCATAGCGGGCAGAGGGCCATGGAAGATTGGCCGCTTTCTGTCTTTGCATGGATAATTCCGGAAAGGACACAATAAAAAAGCCTCTTTGTGGCTTTTCGCTGCAAATTGCTAATTTGCAATAATGAAAATGAAGCCTGCCAAAGTATTCGTGTTTTCAGCCGTTGTGGTCTTGTTTCTTGTTGCCGTTTCCTGCGAAAGCGGCAAAAAAGAAAAAAGGCATAAGCAAGGGACTTATTTGCATGAAATCATGCGAGCGCGCGCAATAAAAGATTCGCTGTTTCGAATTCCGGGCCAGTCGCCTCTGCCTACGATTTCGGCCATGGATACCTTCGAAGGTTTGCGTTATTTCCCGCCCGACAGCAGCTATCGCGTCAAGGCATTTTTTGAGCGAATAGAGGACGGTCAGCCTTTCCGCATGGAGTCAACCGGAGAGGTTCGGGATATATACCTCCCCTATGCGCGGGTTCACTTCCGTATCAGGGGCAGGGAAGAGGTGCTCACGGTATTTCAAAACCTGCGTCTCCTGCAGGAAGATGCCTACCAGGATTATCTTTTCATACCCTTTCGCGACTCCACAAGCGGAAGGCTGAGCTATGGTGGCGGTCGCTATCTGGATATCCGCATCCCCGAAACGGATAGCATCATTATTGATTTCAATAAGGCGTACAACCCCTACTGCGCATACAATTATGAGTATTCCTGTCCGGTACCACCGGAAGAAAACACCCTGAGCGTTGCCATAAAAGCGGGCGAGATGGCCTATCCGCATTATCCATGATCGACTTTCCGGACAAGCATGTTGTTTTATTCGACCGGAGCGGTATCCGGATAAAATTTTATTATACGGGCATTCAGAAATGGATACTTCTGGGTTTCGGGATATTGCTTGTATCGGGTCCGGCCATTGTCTTTTTTGCCGTTATAGGTCTGCTGGCGGATATGCAAATTGAAGGAACGGAGCAGCCCCGGATTGCCCGTCACCAGTTGATGAGGAGCTATGTGCGCATGGCCTACGGCATGATACAATTGGGCGGCCCGGTTCGCCCGGCCGATGAGGAGCGGGTCATTGAACTGCTGGCATCCCTCTTTGATGCCGGGCGGGACAGCTATGAACTGCCCCGGACAGAAACGGCCGTTCCACCGGCCGATGTAGAAGCACTGGCGAGGGCCTTGCAGGGTGCCATCAGCGAGGAAGAAGCGGGCAAACTGCTGACTTTCATCTTGCAGGCGGCCGGAGAGGATCGATTAAATGACCGCATGGTGCGGCTTCTGCACCGGCTGGCCGGCATTCTGGATGTGGAGGTGCCGTCCTACCGGAGGGCCCGGCAGGCTGTATTTACAGGTCTGACACTGGCTTATTCGATGCTGAATCTCACTCCGGATGCCAGTGATGAAGAACTGAATGACGCCTTTCGCAGCCTGGCCAAGCGGCATCATCCCGACAAGTTTGCTTCAGAAGACGAGGAAACCCAGCGAAGGGCGAAAGAGAAATTTCAGGAAATTTTGCAGGCGTTTGAAGAAATAAAAGCCAGCCGGGGGCTGTCCTGAGGAAATATTTCCAGGGTCTTTTACGTCTCTTCTAAAGCACACACAGGTCCAATCATTAACTTTGTATTATGTTGTTTAAAATTTTCTTGTTTGCATTAATTGTTTACTACGTTTCGCGCCTCTTTATCCGGCCGTTTATGTCCGGATATAAAGAAGAGCGCCCTGCACCGGGCCCGCGTTTCAGAGAAAATCGCCCTCCGCAGAAAAAGAAAAATATTACGGATGAAATCGGGGAGTATATCGAGTATGAAGAAGTAAAGGAAGATTAAAAAAAGGAAAAGCCATGAATCTGAAAAGTCGTATTGATGAAGAGTTGAAATCAGCCATGCGTGCCAAAGACCAGGCCCGGCTGCGTACACTTCGGGCCATAAAGACTGCCTTTGTGCTTGCCAGCAGCCAGAAGGGGGCCGGTCGCGATATTGACGATGCCGATGCACTGAAAATATTGCAAAAGCTGGCCAAGCAAAGAAAAGATTCGCTGGAGATATATGAACGCGAGGGAAGGGAGGATCTGGCAGTCGTGGAGCGGGAGGAGTTGAAGATTATTCAAACGTTTCTGCCTGAAGCCGTCAGCGAGGAAGAACTGGAAAAAATACTCCGTGAGATCATCGAGCGCACGGGGGCCAAAGAGCCCCGCGACATGGGGCGGGTGATGGGCGCTGCTGCGGCCAGGCTCGCGGGCCGGGCCGACAACAAAAGCATAGCGGCCCTCGCCAAAAAGTTGTTAAGCTCCTGATTTATGTATATCGATCTGGCATTTGTGCTGGTGGCGGCTCTGGGCTTCCTGACCGGATACCGGAAAGGAATCCTGCATTCCGTCTTTTTTTTGCTGGGTTTGGTGCTTGGAGTGTACGGGGCATTGCATTTCTCGCTGGAGCTTACGGAGTTTTTGAACGAACAGTTTAAGATCGATCCGCACTATCTGCCTCTTCTTTCATTTGCACTGCTGTTTTTACTCATTACGGGCATGCTCCTTTTTTTGGCCGGAGCACTGGAAGCCATTTTGAAGGCACTGAAACTCAACATGATCAATAAGCTCAGCGGGGCGCTTGTATGGGTGCTCCTGTCGCTCTTTATCTTCAGTACGGCCCTCTGGTTTCTGGCGCGCTATCAGCTCCTGCCGCAGGACGAGCTTCAGCGCTCATTGAGCTATCCGCTGATAGAGAGTTATTCTCCGGATCTCATAAAAAAGCTGGAAGAGCTGGCTCCCTATGCACGCAAAAGCTATGAGGAACTGGACTCCCTCATCCACACGGAGCGAAAAGGCGCAAAGTAATTTATCCGGAGTATTGTAAAGTGCTGACGGCAACCCGATCTTAAAAATATCCCCTATTTTTGTTTATCATTAATAAGTAAATAGCCTTCGATGAAATTTGATATAAAGGAAGAAGGAAAATTTAAATATGTGGAAGAGGGGGAGGGGCCTGTCTTGCTTTTCTTGCATGGTCTCTTCGGAGCACTTAGCAATTATCAATATCAGGTAGAAGCTTTTAAGGACAAGTACAAAGTGGTCATACCGATTTTGCCCATTTTCGAATTGCCTCTTCACCGGGCCACACTGAGCGGCCTGAGCAACTATGTCAAAAAATTTGTAGCCTACAAAGGATACCGTGATATGACGGTCATCGGAAATTCTTTGGGCGGACATATCACACTGATGTATACGCTTGAAGAGCCGCAAAAGGTGAAAGCCATTGTATTGACGGGCAGTTCGGGTTTGTTTGAGCAATCGCTCGGAGATACTTTTCCCAAGCGCGGAGATTATCAGTTTATTAAAGAACGCACCGAATACACTTTTTACGATCCGAAGTCGGCCAGCAAAGAGCTGGTCGATGAGGTGTTTGAGATCGTCAACAATCGCAGCAAGGCGATACGGGTTATTTCCACGGCTAAATCAGCCATTCGCAATAACCTGGCGAAGAAATTGGGCAAAATCATCCAGCCGGCCCTTCTGATATGGGGGGCAGATGACCGGATTACCCCGCCATTCGTAGGCGAACAATTTAAAGAATTGCTTCCCAACGGGGAGTTGCATATCATTGATAAGTGCGGCCATGCACCGATGATGGAGCGCCCCGGAGAATTCAATGCGCTGCTGGCTCAGTTTTTGGAAAAGGTTTATCAAAGACCCTGATCATGCGTGCTTATGAACTGATTAGCGAAGCCATTCCACCCCTGAAAACATCCGACAGCATTCACCGTGCTTTGGAGTTGATGTCAGAATACAAGGTAAGTCACCTGCCGATTGTCAACGAGGCCCAATTTCTGGGGCTGGTATCGGAAGAAGAACTGCTGGAGGCCGGAGATACCGCACGGGCAGTCGGAGAGCTCCGGCTGAGCTACTACCGCCCCTATGTGCAGGAGAACGATCATTACTTTGAGGTGATCCGGCTGGTGAGTTCGCTGCGCCTCAGTTGTGTACCCGTAGTGGATGAAGAAAAAAATTACAAAGGCTGTATTCTTCCGGATGCCCTTGTATTTGAGATGGCACGCCTGAGTGCCGTCAACGAACCGGGCGGGGTGCTTACGCTTTCGGTTAATTCAAGAGACTATTCGGCATCTGAGATCACACGCATTGTAGAGTCAAACAATGCACTGGTGCTTAGCCTGCTGACCCGGTCGAAGCCGGGCAACGGGCGTATAGAGGTGGTGCTGAAGTTGAACAGGGAAAAC